>OFGS01000044.1_pt1 | contig 38150 bp, 34 predicted proteins | sample 1521851 | NCBI WGS metagenome assembly OFGS01 (sample SAMEA3142070, study PRJEB24117) | hot springs metagenome
TGACCTTACCATCAAAAGAAGCGTCTCCATTCTCTATCCACACTCTACCCTTTCCTTCTACTCCTTCCAACGCAACCTTATCTTGGGAATAGTAAAACTCGTCGAAAAAGGCGTCACCTTTGAAAATCTTTGCTTTAATAGACCCCCCACCTAGCACTCTAATATCCTTGCGCCACAGCTCTACTTTATAATCATCTCCCGTAAGGCTAAAACGAAGGTTAAAGTCTCCCACCTTGTTGCCAGTGTACGTAATATCCCTGGCGTATCCACTACCTGAAGAAGAAAAAGAGCCACCTATATACCTAAGGGAGCCTACGTAGTCCAGGTAAAGCTTTGTTTTGGCATCTTTGTACTCAAAAGCGGTAAGTCTTAAGAAGCCGTCAAAATCTTTGCCTATAAAACTACCTTCCAGTGCCACGGTCCCGTTACCGTAAAGGCTTGTGTACACCTTTCCCCTTGGTTTTTCTGTATAATCAAGCTCCAAAGATAGAGAGCCATGAGTGAAAGTGTAGTTATCAAAGATGATGGAAGACAGGAAGGAGTCTACAAAGACCTTTTTCTTCTCCAGATAAACGTCCAATCTACCTGAAAGGGTTGCGGATAGTTTCTTGTTTATACCCAGCGAATTGTTATCTATGGGAAGGTTTTTTAAAAACACCCTAAATACCTTTTCTGGACTCGTTTTATACTCCAGATTTGCTTGCACGCCTTGCGATGTTAAAGGTCCCTGTAGGACTATACCCATCCCAGGCTTGTACGTAAAGGTTAACTTGCCCACCAAATTGGTAAGACTCTTTTTGCCAAGTATATCCAGCCTTGGACTGTAAGCATTAAGCTTTGCTTCTACCTGTGTGTAATCAACCCAACCGCTGGCGTAAATAACGGTAGGAGACAAAACAAAGTTTGGTGTTCTTATCTCGTCCAAATCCAACTTGGCACTAAACTCTCCACTCTTTCCTAACCACTTACCCTTCAGGTCTGCCCTGAAATTGTTACCAACCACTGTAGACTTTTCTACTTCTACTTCGCCCCTTTTTAGATACGCTTTCTGTACAAGAATGTAAAATACGCTTTCGTGCGTTCCGTTCAGCAAGTACAGATGAGCCCATTCGTCAGACTTGAGGTTTTTATCTTTCAACTGTGCATCTTCCACAAAGAGAGTCACGCTTTCCCTCTTGTATATCCAGTTTAGAGAGAGGTAAAACTTATCCACCTTTAAGTTCAGCGTTTCTACCCTTTTGATGACGTTTGAAAAGTCGTACTGAAGAGCTTCCTCGGACGGTTTTAGGCTGAGTTTTAGTATATGCACTCCTTGAGCTTTTGCTCCTTTGTCCTTTAAGTTTAGAGAAAAACCTTCCAACCGCAGAAAGAGAATGCTGTCCTTGTCTGGCATGTAGACGTAAACATCATCAAAACCTACGCTTAATTCCCTAAGACTTACCCGCAGCCCCTCTACGTGAAACTCCATCTTCTTTATGAGTAGGTAAGGTTTTATGAAAACAAAGTACAGGAAGAGCACAAATAGGAAAAGGTAGCCTAAGTACTTCACCCTACTATTCTATACTGTATCATGTCGGGGTGACGGGACTTGAACCCGTGACCTCTGGCCCCCCATGCCAGCGCTCTGCCACCTGAGCCACACCCCGTAGACTATAAATTATAAGCTAACCTTGAAGAAATCCGTCTTGTACTCAAGCACCAGCCCCGGATAGTACCTGTCTATAAAGTTTTTTACCTTTGATATGGTTTCTTCTGTTATCTGTTTACTTTCACCCGCGCATACTACCGCAACCGCAGACCTTTGCCAAAGGTCTTGATGGTCCACCTCCGCTATCGAGACGTTAAAGGAATTCCTTAATCTTTCCTTTATAGGTCTTATAAACTGTCTCTTTTCCTTTAAAGATCTACTTTCCGAGACGAAAAACTCTACGTAAAGCACACCTATGAACATGTCGAGCTAAGCCTTTTATTTTAGATTGTATTAACACGCTTTGCAAGGGAATTTGTTGCACGAATATATCCTATAAAGCTTCTCTCTTGGACTAATTTTTGAGGCGTGTAAGATCGCCATGCCCTACAGTTGCGCACTTACTTATGCAACAGAATAGCTTTGTTGCATAAATCAAAGGAACAGCTACACTGCTAAACGAGACCAGTTCTTATCTTAATGCCATCTTCGGTATCAATTTCGCTATATTCCTTCACTTTGGCGGGGTATGTTTATTTATACAACAAAGTCCAGGTTTTTCTCCTCTCCAAGAGCTCAGTTTGGTGATCTTGGCTGGTGTACTATCTGTCTTTCCCAGCGTAGACCACAAAGTAATGGTACACCACTGCTTCTCATATCTTCAGTTAAAGCAACATCTGGGGGGTGTAATAATTGGAGATTTTATAGACATTTATCCCACGCCTATAAAACCTCCTTGTGGTAAACAGAGATTATGAGCTCCTGCCCTCCCAAGAGTAACCGGACACTTAAGGTCAAGTAGTAAGCGGACATCATATGAGTATAATTTTGCATTGTCCACTTTAGATACACACATGGTAATTCAGACTAAACTGAAGTGTTCTCGAGGTGATGGTTTGGTTTCTCTTGAATTAGGATGTTTTAGAACACGTAAGTGTGGTCGTCAAGAAAAATGAAGAAAGTTTTATAATACTCTTATCCTTAAAGAAGGAGGTTTATGCTATGATCATACTTCACTCTCTCTTTTCCTACTCTACAGTTTTTATCGCACTCCTTGCCTTCGGTCTTTACTTACTATCCTTAACGGTCCTAAAAAACACACAGGCATTTAGATACGCCCTCATGTTAAACGGTTTGTTGATCATAACGGCGATACTTGCGGTAATCACCGGTTTTGGTGTCTCAAAGGTCCCGCTGGTGATGTCAAAAACACCTTTTATATGGTCCTTTCCTCACAAGTGGAATGGTATGCTCTTTTTCCTTCTATCCATAGCTTCTTTTGTTCTGGGGTGGTTCAAGGGTCAAGAGGTAGGCAAAAAGGGTGCTATTTTGTTTGTTGTAGCGCTGCTGGTGGTGCTCTTCCAGCTATTCACCGGTTGGATGATGAAGCTTGTCTTCTTTTCCTGATGGTGGGGAGGGTGACGGGACTCGAACCCGCGACCCGTGGATCCACAGTCCACTGCTCTACCAGCTGAGCTACACCCTCCTAACTATATCTATTATACAACGTAGAGACTATATTTACAATACACAAGGAGGTTTAATATGACATTGATGTCCTATGATGACGCTTTAGAAATTGTCATAGAAAGCGCCAAGCCTTTGCCCTTGGAAAGAGTGTCCTTCACTCAAGCCCTAGGTAGAGTCTTGGGAGAAGACGTTTTTTCTTACAGTGATAAGCCCCTCTTTGACAACTCTGCTATGGATGGGTATGCGGTGATGTGGGATGATATAAAAGACGCAAGCGAGGAAAATCCTGTAAAGCTTTGCTTGATAGGTGAGGTAAGCGCTGGTTCTTATCAGGAGATCAAGCGTGAAAGGGGTACTGCGATCAGGATATTCACCGGTGCTCCCATGCCAGAGGGCTACGATTGCGTGGTACCTGTGGAGCACACAAGCCTAGAAGATGGCTACGTGGTTATAAGGTCTTCCTTCAAGCGTTGGGCAAACGTAAGAAAGAGAGGGGAAGAGATAAGGGAAGGGGAGCTTGTTTTAAAAAAGGGTACTTACGTGCGCGGTTATGAGCTAGGCATACTGGCATCTGTTAACAAAGCTGTCGTCAGCGTTTACAGAAGACCCAAGGTTGGCATACTGTCTACTGGGGACGAGATAGTGGACGTAGGAGAGCCTATAAGAAGCCCTTCACAGATAAGAACCTCCAACAACTACACCCTCTACGGACTAGCTTTAGGGTGTGGAGCGGTGGCTTGCAACTTAGGTATAGTAAAGGACGATCCGCAAGCTATAAAGGAAGCTCTACAAAACATAGAAGACTACGACGTTTTCTTAACTACCGGCGGTGTCTCCATGGGGGAAAAGGATTACGTGCAGTACTTGGTAAGGGAATTAGGCATAGACGTGAAGTTTCACAAGCTCAGGATAAAACCTGCAAAGCCCGTACTTTTTGGAACTTACGGTGATGGTAAGCTCTTCTTTGGGCTCCCAGGAAATCCCGTGTCTTGCGCCATCGCCTTTGACATTCTGGTAAAGCCAGCGCTTATGAAGATGATGGGAAGGGATGATTACATGCCAAAAAAGTTTAAAGCCATACTAAAGAGGGACTTTAGTAGAAAGGATGCTCAAAGGCGAGAGTTTGTGAGGGCTTACGTGGAGTTTTCTGATAATGTTTACTGTGATTACTCGGAAAAGCTACAGTCTCACATGCTAACGTCCTTTTTGGGCATGAACGCTTACATGGTGGTTTACGAGGGGGTGCACGAAGTGAAAAGTGGCAGTGTGGTAGATGTTATAATGTTTTAAGTAGCCGGAGTGGCGGAACTGGCAGACGCAGGGGATTCAAAATCCCCCGGGGTTTACCCCCGTGCGGGTTCGAATCCCGCCTCCGGCATATATTTTTCACTATGAAACTGGAGCACATAAGGAACTTTTCCATAATAGCACACGTAGACCACGGAAAGTCCACGCTCGCTGATAGGCTCCTAGAGTTCACCGGTTGCGTCTCCAGAAGGGAGCTAAAGGAGCAAATGCTAGACACTCTTGAGATAGAGAGGGAAAGGGGCATAACCATAAAGCTCCAAGCGGTCAAGATGCATTACAAGGGCTACGAGCTACACCTTATAGACACGCCGGGACACGTAGACTTTTCCTACGAGGTCTCGAGAGCCCTGGCTGCATGCGAGGGTGCTATACTGCTTGTGGACGCGACGCAGGGTATAGAAGCCCAGACGGTAGCTAACTTCTGGAAGGCCGTAGAGCAGGACCTGGTTATCATACCCGTCATAAACAAGATAGACTTGCCCGCGGCGGAGCCAGAAAGAGTAAAAAGGCAGATAGTGGACGTGCTTGGTTTAAACCCTGAAGATATTATCTTGGCCTCAGCCAAAGAGGGCATAGGAATAGAAGCTATCTTAAACGCCATCATAGAAAGGGTGCCGCCACCGAAGGGAGACCCAAACGGATCCCTTAAGGCTCTCATCTTCGACTCTTACTACGATCCATACAGGGGAGCGGTTGCCTTTGTTAGGGTATTCGACGGTGAGGTACGCCCAGGAATGCGCATAAGACTCTTCTCAACGGGTAAAGAGTTTGAAGTCACAGAAGTGGGAGCCCAAATGCCCAAGATGACAAGGTTAGAGAAGCTCTCCGCAGGGGAGGTGGGCTACGTAGCTGCGAGTATAAAGGATGTCAGGGACATTAGGGTAGGGGACACCATAACAGATGCCAAAAGACCCACAAAACACCCAGTCCCTGGTTTTAGACCGGCCAAACCTATGGTTTTTGCTGGTATATACCCGTCTGAAGGCTACACCTACGAAGAGCTAAGGGACGCCCTAGAAAAGTACTCTATAAACGACGCGGCCATCCAGTATGAGCCAGAAACCTCCCCAGCTCTGGGCTATGGCTTTAGAGTGGGCTTTTTAGGACTCTTGCATATGGAAGTGGTACAGGAGCGTCTGGAGAGAGAGTACGGTGTTAGCATCATCACCACCGCGCCCAGCGTCGTGTACAGGATAAGGCTTAAGTATACAGGGGAGGTAAAGGAGATAAGAAATCCCTCGGAGCTACCCGAAAACATGGGCTTGGTAGAAAGCATAGAAGAGCCCTACGTTTTGGTCACCATCATAACACCCAAGGATTACGTTGGTGGTGTGATGAATCTTTGCCAAGAAAAGAGGGGATTGCAGAAGAAATTTTCTTACCTTGATCAGAACACGGTGCTTTTAGAGTACGAGATGCCCCTAAGCGAGATAATCATGGACTTTCATGACAAGATAAAGAGCCTGTCAAGGGGCTACGCTTCTTACGACTACGAGTTTATAGGCTACAAAGAGGATGACCTTGTCCGCTTAAACATCTTCATAAACAACGAGCCAGTGGATGCCATGTCCTTTATAGTCCACAGGGATAAAGCCTACAGGAGGGCAAGGCAGTTGGTGGAGAAGCTAAGAGATGTCATCCCCAGACAGCTCTTCGAGGTTAAGGTGCAAGCGGGTATAGGTTCTAAGATAATAGCGTCCGAGCGTATACCACCTCTGAGGGCAAACGTGACCGCCAAATGCTACGGTGGTGATATAACGAGGAAGAAAAAGCTCTTAGAGAAACAAAAAGAGGGCAAAAAGAGGCTAAAGCAGTTTGGTAAGGTGGAACTCCCCCAAGAAGCCTTTTTAACGGTGTTGAAGGTAGATTAAAGCTTAACAGTCCTTGGTATTGCATAAACCATAGGAATGGCTACCTTGCTAAATAAGGTCAGTCCTTATCTTGATGCTCTTTGGTAGCAACTTTAGTTAACCACGGTTCGAATTTCTCCCCAACACCAAAAGTGCTATATTCCTTCACTTTAGCAGGGTGTATTATTTATGCAACAAAGTCGCTTTCTGGTAATAGTTTTAGTTAACCACAGGGCTTTGTTGCAAAAATTGCAAAAGTATCTATCAAAAAGCCTTATCCAGCTTAACTATAAAGCTCACTACTGGTTCTTCCTCTCACCTGTTTAGGAAGTTCACAATTAATGTAGGCCCCATTTGCATAAATCATGGAAATGGATACATTGCTATACCAGTTTAGTAGCGGGTGTGTTTACTTATGCAACAGGGTTGTCAGTCTGACACTGGACAGGTATAAAAAGCCACACATCTATGTGGGACTAGATAAGCTTTCATAGCAGATAGTAAAAACGTAGCAATAGCTTAGCAAGCGGACAAAAGATTGTAATAGTCGCAGTAGTCCCTTATCCTACATTCTTGGCACTTGGGTTTTATTGGTTTACAAATGGTCTGCCCAAAGGCCACTAGTAGCTTATTGTAATCTTGCCAGTACTCGGAGGGTAAAACCCTGTATAGTTCCATCTCTGTTTCCTCCGGCGTTTTTGTACGCACAAGCCCAAGGCGATTAGATATTCTATGAACGTGTGTATCTACACATATGACAGGCTTTCTGAAAACATCCGATAGGACCAAATTGGCTACCTTCCTTCCTACACCTGGAAGCTCCATCAGCTTTTTTGAGTCATCTGGTACAATCCCACCGTACTTTTCTAAGATGATCCTGGCCAGTTCTTTTAATTGTCTTGCCTTGTTTCTGTAAAATCCTACTGGGTATATAAGCGATTCAAGTTCTTGCAAATCTATATCTACAAGGTCCTTTACATCTTTTACTCTTTCAAAGAGCCTTTGACACGCTTGAGCAGTAGTTTCGTCCTTAGTCCTTGTGGAAAGTAGGGCGCAGACCAGAGTTTTAAAGGGATCGCCGGATTTTTGTGCTATAAGGCTTACAATCGGGGCATTCCACTTGGGAAACTCTTCCTTGAGTATGCTAATTACCTTATGTATGTTCTCTTTGTTCATATTCTATCACCCTAAGCAACTCCTCTTGCAAACTTGCGTCTACTTTAAATCTAAAACCTTCTATGGACTCAACGGGTACACATCCTACAAGGGCGTTGGTAACAAAAACAGACTCAAACTCTTCTATGTTTTTTATGTGCTCCTCCTTTACATCCATACGCTCAAACAGGATGCTTATGGTAGTGCCCCAAAGCAGGCCGTTCTCTCTCGCAGGTGTGTATAGTTTAGATCCTTTTACAAAAAGCAGGTTAGAAGATGAGGTTTCACAAAGGTGGTATCTTTCGTTAACGATGATAGCATCGTAGAAACCTTTGGATAGAGCTTGCCTTTTGACCAAAACGTTGAAAAGGTAGGAGATTGTCTTGTGTCTACATACGGGGTCCAAAGAGTGTCGAAGGTAAGAAGAAAAAGTAAGCCTTACACTACTTGGAACTTTTGGAAGAGTCTTTACAAAAACCTTGCACTCGTATTCTGAAGGGTAATCCGCAAAGTAATCGGAGCCTTTGAAGTAAAGCAAAAACTTAACGTAAACATCCCTTCTTTCACCCACCTCCTTTTTTATGGTCTTTATAAACTCTTCGTAAGAAGGGTATAAAAGTCCGAACTCTTGGCAAGAGTTTTTCAACCTTTGGTAGTGTCTTACAAGCCTTTTGTTCTCACCAGACCACCTTATGGTCTCAAAAAAACCTTCTCCAAAGAGGAGACCCCTATTCATAAAAGAGTTTTACTAGGTTTACCACGTCCTCTAGAGGTATCTGTCCTTCTGCGACCGCAGAATCCAAGAAGGAGTAGGTTATAACAGAGCCAAAAATATAACCACAAAGGCGCGATACCTTACCATAAGAGCCCATGGCTATGAGAATCTTGTCTCCGAGCTCTTCCTTTCCTACACATAGAAGTGTTGCCACATCCCTGTAAGAATTCGCCTTTACCGCAACCTTTACTATATCTGCTCCCCATCTGTAGCCTTCCCTTATTATCTCCCTTAGAACCCACTCCGCAGGTGTTCTCTCAAAATCGTGGTAGGACAGAACAAGCTTCTTACCCGCGGACTTTATCACCTGTCTTACCTTTGGTATGATATCCTTAGCGGAAAGTTCTACGTCTGTATAATCGCTAACAGGTGAGCAAGAAAGAAGTATCTCTTCCCTTCTTTCCACGTACGAACCGCCCTGGTCCTCCGCTCTTACAGTAAGCAAGGTCTCAAGCCCTATAGAGTGGGCAAAGTTGATACAATCTAGGACTTTCTCTGGAGATTTGTTTTCAAACATGTCCACCCTAAGCTCGACTATATGGGCACCCTTTTGCTTGCAAAGCTGCGCCCTTTTTTCAAAATCCCTATCCGTTAAAGGCACTGCTATCTTCATCTTCTGTTTATCCTACCGTAAACCTTTAGGGGTAAACCGTAAACCTTTGTAAACATGGCACCCGCCCTGTGGTCAAAGGCATCCTTTTCCGAATAGGTTGCCAAGTCCTCCACGTATAAGGAGTTGGGAGACCATCTTCCCACTACCTGAACATGCCCCTTGTAGAGCTTTAACCTAACCTTACCGTTGACAAGCTTTGATATCTCGGAGGTGAAGGCATCTAAAGCAAGCCTTAGCCTACTGAACCATAAGCCTTCGTACACAAGCTTGGCATACTCATGGGGTATATGATTTAAAAAGAAGTGGAAGGTAAACCGGTCGGTCGTCAAAGAAAGAAGATCCCTGTAAGCCTCGTACAAAACCGTGGCAGCGGGTGCCTCGTACACTTCCCTACTCTTTATGCCTACCAGTCTGTTTTCCACCATGTCTATCCTACCAACTCCATGCTTTCCCGCTATGGTGTTAAGATCCAAGATAAGCTGGCTTAAAAGTCTGTACTCTTTTCCGTTCAAGGAGACAGGTCTTCCCTCTTTAAACTCTATCTCCACATACTCGGGACTGTCAGGTGCGCTCTCTGGCGATACTGTCCACTCAAAAGCATCTTCCGGTGGCTCTTTCCATGGATCCTCTAAAGGTCCGCACTCTATAGATACACCCCAAAGGTTCTTGTCGATGGAGTAGGGCTTATCCTTTGTTATCTTAACCGGAATGTTGTATCTTAGAGCGTACTCTACCTCTTCCTCCCTTGACTTGAACTCCCACTCCCTAACTGGTGCCAGAACTTCAATATCGGGGTTTAAACTCCATACAGAGACTTCAAACCTCACCTGGTCGTTGCCTTTGCCCGTTGAACCATGAGCTACATAATCAGCGTTGAACTTTTTGGCATAGTGCACGAGCCTTTCCGATATAAGAGGTCTTGACAAGGATGCGGTCAAAGGGTATCTTCCTTCGTAGAGAGCTAAAGCTCTAAGTACCGGAAGACAGTATTCCTGGGCAAACTCTTCTTTTAGGTCTTCTACTATGGCTTCTACCGCACCACAGCTTCTAGCCTTTTGCGGTATCTCTGTTAGTTCTTCTCCCTGTCCCACATCCGCTGTATAGGTTATGACCTCAAAACCCCTGTCTGTTAACCACCTGACCATCACAGACGTATCCAATCCACCAGAATAAGCAAGAATTACTCTTTTTGCCATAGGAAGAAGATTATAATCTAATTTTTAATGAAGAATTTAAAAGAACTTCAACAAAAGGCTCAAAAAGTGCGCTTTTTTTTGATGGACGTTGACGGGGTGCTGACAGACGGTAAACTTTACTACACGGAGAGAGGGGAAGAGATAAAGGTGTTCAACGTAAAGGATGGTTTAGGTATAAAGCTTCTTCAGATGGCAGGAATACCATCGGGCGTCATATCGGGAAGAAAATCTAAGGCTTTGGAAAAGAGGCTTTTGGAATTAGGTATAGACGAAATACACATGGGATACAACGAAAAATTGGGTGTAGTTGAAGAAATACTCAGAGAAAGGGGACTATCTTACGAAAATGTAGCTTACATAGGAGATGATTATGTGGATATCTCTATCCTAAAACGTGTTGGTTTTCCAATAGCAGTCCAAGATGCGCACCCCGTAGTAAAAAAACACGCCATCTATACAACCAACGCGAAGGGCGGAGAGGGCGCGGTAAGGGAAGCTATAGAGTTTATCCTTAATCTAACGGGTTTTTTAGAGGGCTTACTGATAGATTCCCAATGATAAGGGTTTTGTTCATAAGTTTGTTGGTTATATTTGTAGCCTACCTTTTGAGAATAAACTTAGAGTCTCGGCGCAGTATGGTCGAAAACATGGCTAAAAACGACAGCTCTAGCAGTGTAGTTGAGAGGATCAGCATAAAGGTCTACGGTGAAGATGGTGTTGAGTGGAATGTCGTAGGTCGCGTTTTAAGCCTTCAAGGTGAGCAAGTTTATCTAGATGCTCCTGTTTTTGAGTCGAGCAAAGGTGATAAGATCAGCGCGAGGAGGTCAGACTTGAACAGGTCTACAGGCATCGGGACGTTGGAAGGTGATGTGGAATTAACAAGCGCAGAATTTTACGCTAGGGTTGATAAGGCAAGGGTAGATCTCAAAAAAAGCATCATAAGCGATGAGGGGAGCATATACGTGAAAAAGGGAGAAAATTGGATAAGCGGAGAGGGTTATACCATAGACCTAAAGGGAGGGAAGGTTATAATAAAAAGGGTTAGGGCTGAAATAAAATGAAAGGATTACTGTTGATACTTCTATTGATGGTGTCTGTATCCTTTGGCCAGCAGAGCATACTTATAGAAGCGGAACAGATGGAGTACGATAGAAACACCATCATTTACATGGGCAACGTAAAGGCATCGCGTGGACAGGGTCTGCTGACCGCTGATAAGATGATTATCCATCTGGATGAGAACAAGAAAGCAAAGAGAATAGAAGCGCTGGGAAACCCTGTGTACAAAGAAGGCGTAAGAAAAGGGAAAGCGGATAAGATGGAGTACGACCTGGGCACAGATGTGATAAAACTTATAGGAAATGCTCGCGTTGAGGAAGGTCCCAACTTCATAGAAGCGGACGAAATCGTCTACTATAGGAAAGAAGATCGGGCTGTAGCCACAAGCAAAAATAAAAAGGTTAGGAGTTTCTACGTAGAGGAAAAGGATGAAAAAGTCAGAAATAGTAAATAGACTTGTTGAAAAATACAGCTTGGATAAATCCCTGGCATCCCAAATAGTAAATCTTATATTCGATGAAATAGTAGCTATCACTTTGGAAAATGGACGTCTGGAAATTAGGGGTTTTGGAAGCTTTAGGCTAAAAAGGAAAAACGGAAGATTCATAAAGAACCCAAAGAGTGGTGTAGAGATATTCGTAGATAGTAGGTATGTGATATCGTTTAAACCCTTTGAAGGCTTACTCAACAGAGTAAATGGAAAAGTTTGACGTCCTTATAGTTGGCGGTGGACCGGGTGGGTCGGCGTGCGCATACAGATTGGCAAAGTCTGGTGCAAAGGTTTTAGTAGTGGACTTTAAAAGAAAGATAGGTTCACCCGTGCAGTGTGCAGAATTTGTACCTGTCCAGCTTTTCCACCAGTTTAGGGAGTTCTTTACGGAAGAATCCATTGCTCAGAAAGTAGAAGAAATGGTTCACCTCACTCCATGGGCTCAGGTGGTAAACATGTGGTCCGAGGGCTTTATCCTAAACAGGGAGGTATTTGACGCCAACATATCCCAGTTAGCTGTAAGAGAAGGTGCCCAATACAGGCTCAGAACAAGATTTTTGGGGTTTGATGGGGATACCGCTGTCTTGGAGCACATCCCTTCCAGGGAAAAACTCAAAGTTAGAACTTCCCTCATCGTAGGGGCGGATGGACCCCATTCAAAAGTGGCAAAGCTAACAGGTGATCACACAAAGACCTTTTTGACAACCGCACAAGTTACTTTAAAGTTAAGACAACCACTAGGAGACCTTCTTATATACTTCAGGGAATACATACCGGGAGGTTATGGCTGGGTGTTCCCAAAGGGTGAGATAGCAAACGTGGGAGTTGGAATAGATCCCTCATATCCTATGAACGTCATGGAAAGCTTAAGGAGGTTCCTGCAAGAGGTAGCGGGCGATGGGTTAGTCTACGGTTCTATAGTAAGGCGCACCGGTGGTTGGATACCTGCGGATGGCTTGCTAAAAGTCCATAGAAACAGGGTTTTGCTAGTAGGAGATGCGGGAGGCTTTTGTCATCCGATTACAGGAGCTGGAATAGCCAATGCGGTAATATCTGGAGATGCATGCGCAAAGGCTATAATAGCAGGAAAGCCGGAGGAGTTTGAGGAGTTTGCGCAGGACAGCTTTGCTCCTTCCATCAACAAAGCAGCAGAAAAGAGGAGAAAGTACATGAAAAGATGGGAAAACTTAGAGTATTTGATACCTAAAACGTGGATAGCCTTCAAGGAGTACTGGGAGGGTATATAATTTTTATAATGAGACACATAAAGGAGACAGACAAAGAAGTCTATGAAGCCATAGTCAAAGAGTACGAAAGACAGTTCTACCACCTTGAACTGATAGCATCTGAAAACTATACATCCCTGGCGGTGATGGAAGCTCAAGGTTCTGTACTGACCAACAAGTACGCAGAAGGACTGCCTCATAAGAGGTACTACGGTGGTTGTGAGTTTGTGGATAGAGTAGAAGAATTAGCTATCCAGAGAGTCAAAGAGCTTTACGGAGCGGAACATGCCAACGTACAGCCCCATTCAGGCAGTCAAGCGAACATGGCAGTATACATGAGTGTGCTAAAGCCCGGTGATACCATAATGGGTATGGACTTGGCTCACGGTGGTCATTTAACTCACGGAGCAAGGGTAAACTTTTCTGGAAAGATCTATAACGTAGTCTACTACGGGTTAAATCCAGAAACAGAAAGGATAGACTACGATCAGATGTATAAACTCGCAAAAGAGTACAGACCAAAGCTTATAGTTGGTGGTGCATCCGCCTATCCAAGGGTTATAGACTGGGCAAAGATGAGAGAAATAGCGGATGAGGTGGGTGCTCTTTTCATGGTTGATATGGCACACTACTCTGGACTGATAGCAGGCGGTGTATACCCGAATCCTGTACCTTATGCACATTTTGTCACATCAACCACCCATAAAACCCTTAGGGGTCCAAGGGGTGGGTTTATTCTCTGCAAGGCGGAATTTGCTAAAGATATCGATAAGGCAGTATTTCCGGGTATACAGGGTGGGCCACTCATGCACGTCATAGCCGCTAAAGCGATAGCCTTTAAGGAAGCCATGAGCGACTCCTTTAAAGAGTATGCAAAACAGGTGGTGATCAACGCACAGGCTATGGCAGAGGAGTTGATGAAAGAAGGTTTCAAGATAGTATCAGGAGGTACAGACAGTCACATGGTTCTTTTAGACCTGAGGAACAAAGGGCTGACTGGAAAACAAGTAGAAGAAGCGCTCGGAAAGGCTAACATAACCGTTAACAAAAACGCAGTACCCTTTGACCCATTGCCACCAACTAAGACAAGCGGCATAAGGATAGGAACACCTGCTATTACCACAAGGGGTATGAAGGAACAAGAAGCTAGACTGATAGCCAGGCTTATAGCCAAGGTCATAAAGAATATAGAGGACGAAAAGGTGATAGAAGAGGTAAAACAACAGGTTGTAGAGTTATGTGAACGACATCCATTGTACCCAGAGATAATGGAGGAAGCTTTTGAGCTTCGTAATAGCAAAACAACCAGCCTTTGACAAAGACAACAAAATTGTAGCCTTTGAGGTCTACCTACGAAAAAAGGATAGAATGTATGAATACCCTAAGGAGGTACCTTACAATAGAGCAGCTTTCATCATACTAGAGATAATCTCTGAGCATGGGCTAGAGAAGATAGGCGAAGGGAAAAGGGTTATTATAAACCTATCTATTGACTCCTTGATAAATAAGACTCTTAGCACGTTGGACCCCAATAAACTCATCATAGAATTGCTTCCTCCTCAAGTACACGTAGGGAGTGTTGTGCTTCAGAACGCTGCTAAGGTAATGGATGCCATGATAAAAACGGGAGCATTATTCTCAGTAAGTCAGGACTTACTGCATAGTACGTCTCTATATCAGGATATCTATAACAAGGCGCACTTTATAAGTGTAGATATAAATAAATTGGATAATGAAACCATCTTGAAATCCAGATCAGATAACAAAAAACTTATTATAACCCGTATAGAAACCCAAAAAGAGTATGAGAAAGCTCTAAAGGTAGGTACGCTCTTTGAAGGTAACTTCTTGGGCAAACCTATCATTCTGAAGGAATTTCAGATAGCCCCATACCTTAAAAGCACACTCTTAAAGTTAATGGCTATTATACATACCGTGCAAAGCACAAAAGAAGTAGCGAACATAGTTTCATCGGATGTTGGTATGAGTGCTAAACTATTGAGGGTGGTAAACTCTGCCTACTTCTCCCCTATAACGGAAATTAAGAGTATAGAACAAGCCTGCGCTATGCTTGGTCTTAAAAATCTTAAAAATTTCTTGATGGTTTTTGCTATGAACGACTATATGAGCGTGGAAAATCCTCAGCTTTGGAAGCGTTCTTTGATAAGAGCTATACTAGCAGAAAGTCTGGCAAGTTTGTACAGTCCAAATGATGCTGATAAGGCGTACTTGATAGGTATGTTCTCCTTGATCGATGAGATACTGGACATGGATAAAATAAGTTTCTTGAAAGACATCAACGTATCACGCGACATAATAGACGGCTTTACAGGTGCCAATAAAATCCTAAGACTAATTTTAGATGTAACTACAATACTGGAGGAAAATGCGGACAGTATACTATCATCCGAAGACACAACTTCTCATAAATACCTTGAGCACGCAGAAAAACAGATAGGTATAGATAAAGCTAAGTTAAAGTCCTTGTTAAAAAACGCCGTAGATAAGGCTGAGCTTGTACTCAAGCTTTAGGGTTTTGTTGCATAGACCCTAGGAAAGGCTAATCGCTAAACAATGTCAGTCCTTATCTTAATGCCCTTTGGTAGCAGTTTTAGTTAACGGAAGTTCAAAAATTCCCCAGCATCAGAAGCGCTACATTCCTTAACTTTAGCAGGGGGTTTTTATTTATGCAAACAAAGTCAAGCTTTAGCTAAAAGTCCTCCATATACAGCCTGTCCCAGACTTATACCTCCATCGTTGGAAGGTACCTTTTGGTGTGTGTACACCTTAAATCCACTCAGATATTCCTTTATTTTTGAAACCAATGGATCATTCTGCATAACGCCGCCTGAAAGGCAAACCCTTTCAATGTCCACATTTTCCGCCACATAAAGGCATACATTAGCTAAAGTATTTATAAACCTGCTAACTGCAATCTCTGGATTGTTTCTGTCCTTTATAACACCTTCGAGTATTTGAGTCCAATCTACCGTACTACCCTTTACTTCAAAAGGGTAAGTGTCTTTAACATAGTAGGAGTATAAGTCTTCCAGAATCATGGCGGCTTGACCTTCGTAGCTAACTCTTTGACGTAAACCCAAGATAGAGGCAACAGCATCTATAAGCCTGCCTACAGATGAACTATAGGGAGCATTTATATGGGAAGAGTAAGCCTTATACAAAATAGTTTTCTCATTCTCATTAAAGAAGTTGACCGGTGGTAAGTTCAGTTCCAAGGCATCCATTCCATAGAGGTCAAGCAGCAGAGAAAGTGCAACCCTTGCAGGTTCCTTTACAGCTTTTTCTCCTCCTAACAGCCTAAAGGGTTTAAAATAAAAGACCCTTTCAAAGTTTTGGTAATCACAACTTAAAAACTCCCCTCCCCATAAAGTTCCATCTGTTCCATACCCTGTACCATCCCAAGATATACCAAGCACCCTTTCCCTTATTCCGTTCTCAGCCATGCACGAAAGTACGTGAGCGTAGTGGTGTTGAACACCCACCTTAGGAAAATCTTGAGACATAGCCCAACGGGTAGTCTCGTACCTTGGGTGAAGGTCATGCACTATAATGTCTGGTTTAAAGGAGTAAAGTTCCATAAAATCCCTTACCGATTCCTCGAAGATCTCTAGGGTTTGTAAATTTTCCACATCACCTATGTGCTGGCTAAGTATGACTACATCATCGAAGGCTATGGCAAAGGTGTTTTTTAACATACCTCCAACCGCCAAAACCTTCCTATTTAACTTGAATGGAAGGATTATAGGCAATGGAACCATGCCCCTTGACCTTCTTATGGGTAAAGGAAATCCTCCTACTACTTTTACAACCGAGTCGTCGCACCTTCTTTTAATCTCCCTGTTGTGAAGTAGTATAAAGTCCGAAAGTGGTCCAAGTTTTTGTATGGCATCCTGGTTGTCTTTTACTATGGGTTCTTCAGATAAGTTTCCCGAAGTGGCAACAAGGGGAAAATCCAAGGAGTTTAGAATAAGATGATGTAAAGGTGAGTAGGGGAGGAAAGCTCCTATTCTCTTGAGACCAGGAGATACAGATTTAGCCAGGCCTCCTTTGCTCCTTACGAGCACTATAGGTCTTTCCGGAGAGATAAGCAAAGCCTTCTCAAGGTCTGTAAGATGGGCATACTCCTGAATCTGCTCTAAATCTTTAAACATAACCGCAAAGGGCTTTTCTTGCCTTCTTTTTCTCTTTCTTAACTCTTGAACAACATCGTCATCGAGAGCGTTGCACATAAGGTGAAAACCGCCAATACCCTTAACCGCTACGATCTTACCCTCTTTAAGGGCTCTTATCACCTTGCTTAAAGCTTCTTCACCCTCTTCTCCAGTGGGATGTAAAATCAGTTTAGGACCACAGTATGGACAAGCTATAGGTTGGGCGTGAAACCTCCTATCTTCTGGATTTTTGTACTCCTTTTCACAGTAAATACACATCGTAAAACTCTTCATAGTGGTGTTTGGTCTATCGTAGGGCAGTTTTTCTACGATGGAAAAGCGAGGTCCGCAGTTGGTGCAGTTAATGAAAGGATACCTGTACCTTCTATCCTTTGGATCATAAAGCTCTCTAAGGCAGTCTTCACAGGTAGCTATATCTGGCAGAATTAGAACCTCTTTGGCTTTCGATTCCTCAGACTCTTCTATGAAGAACTCCTTGTAGCCGGTAGGGTGTAAAAACTCCACCTGTTGGAAGAGGATGCGCGCAAGTGGCGGCTTTTCTAGATTGAGTCTCTTTAAAAACTCCTCGACCCTCTCCCCTTCTACCTCTATGTAAACACCCTTGCCATCGTTTTTTACAAAGCCTCCAAGTTGGCAATCCTTTGCCAATCTGTAGACAAAAGGTCTAAAACCAACTCCCTGAACAACACCCTTTAGTTCAATCCTTACCCTTTTCAAGGAACCTCTCAAGTATAAAATTTACCCTATCCTTAAAAACTTTGATACTCTCTTCTACATCTTCCCTCTGGGCTTTTACGATTTCGGGTACGTAGTTAACTTCTATCGTTTCAAGGGTAGGCTTTTTATCTCTATCGTATATTACACATATCCATATACCGTATATACCCGTTTCCCAACACTCTACCGGTTGAGTCTTCGAATCTATGTAAATCTTAACACTACCTGTGCCAAGGGTATCCAGAAGCAGTTCCCTATCCTGTGGCGTGATAGGTATCTTGTTTATGTAAATGATGTGCGTCTCTCCCTTTTCGTACAGGTCTATTAAAGCATCGAGAAGCTCTTTTAGTATGGCAGGTGCGTTCATTATACCTTCCATCACGATGTTATCTCCTTCCCAGCATCCTTTGGAGAGACCTCAATACCCCACTCTTTTAGTTTTTCTACAACCATTTCTAAAAGCGCAGGTAGCTTTTCTTTCACGATAGGGGATAGCTCCGTGGATATATCGAACCTTTGAGGTTCTATTCCCATCACACATACTTCCTTTGGTGTCTTTCCCATAATTTCCATCATGGCTAAGACTTCCTGAATGCCTATCTCATGAGCGGATACCTTCCTCTTAAAGTACCCTTTTACATCCTGTCCCTCAATCCTGTAAATGGTTCCTGGTTCCTTACCTCCTAACACCGCATCGAGTATCAACAGCCTATCGCACCCGTCCAGAAAATACAAGAGGTCTAGCCCCAGAGTACCACCATCCAAAAGCTCCACCTTTTCAGAAAAGTTATACAAATGGCGCAGGGCTTGAACAGCCTCCACGCCTAAACCCTCATCAGAAAGTAGCTTATTACCAACGCCTAGTACGATCGTCTTCAAGTAATGTCCTCCACGTCCACTGGTGTAGTTTTGAAGGTCTTCATACCATTGAACATAGATGAGACCTCACCCTCCTTTTCTATAATATCAAACCTGACCACTAAGTAAACGTGGATTATAACGAAGAGAATTATGAGCCATGCCATCCAATGGTGCCACATGTGAACCAAAAACTCACCCCCCAGCAAGGGGATTATCCATCCGAAAACCTTAGCCCAAAAACCGTCTGGGTCCGACATTCCGTACATGGCAAAACCCGTAATTATCATGAAAAAGAGGGCTAGGTAAAGTAGAAAGTAGGCAAGACGAGCAAGAGGGTTTCTTATGTAGGGTCTATGAGAAGGTCTTACAAAAAGGTAGTGAAGTATCATTTCACTCACACCCTGCCAAAAGTCTTTTCTCCACACCTTGGGAATGAATAGCCTGTCTCCTTTGTGGAAAAAGGCTATGAAGATCCTAAAGAGGAAGGAAAAAAGTAGCAGGTAGCCTGCCATAAAATGGATCATGCGTATCAAGTCCATGGTTAGGTTATGAGCGTATGCGTAGGTAGCTTCAAGCCCAGAAGAACCTATGAAGAAGGGATTACCAATGTATAGACCAGTTATGAAAAGCAAAAGTATCGAAAGGGCGTTGACCCAGTGCCATACCCTAAGGGACGGACTAAATAGGTATATCCTTTTTACAGTCTCTTCCCTCATAGCTCACAACCTCCTACGGGGATAGCCCCCTGTACCTTTATAACAGCGACTTCTTCTCCTTGGGTGTTGTACACATGGGTTGAGCATGCCAGACATGGGTCGAAGGAGTGGATTCCTCTCAGGACTTCCAAGGGTTTTTCCGCTACTTTTACTGGAGTGTCTTTCATACACTCTTCAAAGGCCCCTTGACCTCCCATAGGATCCCTCGGAGAGCCATTCCACGTGGTTGGCACCACACACTGGTAGTTGTCTATCTTACCGTCTTTGATAACTACCCAGTGCCCAAGAGCACCCCGCGGTGCTTCAGTAAGACCTATACCTTTAGCCTCTTTAGGCCAGGTGGACGGATCCCATTTTTCCGTATTGGCAACGGATGTATCACCAGCCTTTATGTTTTCGTACAGTTTTTTGAGGAAGTATAGGTTTGCCGCAACACCAACCTGTGCCTCCAACCCCCTGGCTGCGGTTCTTCCTACCGTTGTTGGTAACCAGATGTGTGGTGGCAATCCTAAAACGTTGGACACAAAGTCCACCTGTCTGACTATCATTTCATCCATCCAAGAAGGTTTTATATGTCCTTGTTTTACCGCCGTATAAGTTACAATGTACCTGGCAAGCGGTCCCACCTCGCACGGTTTTCCTCTCCACCTTGGAGATTTTATCCAGCTATACTTACCCGTTTCATCAACGTACTTCCAATGTGTTTTTGTCCCTTCCTTCGGACCTGTGTAGTAAGGCTGTGTTATTCCATTCCACGGATGTAGCCCTTTCTTTTCATCGGGATACTTATACCAAGAGTGAGCCACGTACTCTTGAATAACCTCTGGGTCTGCAAAATCCTTACCCACCAGAGGATAATACTTTGCCTTCTCTACACCTTCTGCAAAGTTTTCAACTACACCGTTGCAATGATAGAGAATTTTTTCGTGATATTCTCCGCCCTTTATGTTCTTGTAGGGCTCGTCCGGAAACTCACCATACCCCAACACCCTCCTTTTGGCTAGCCCTCCACCGTAAACTTGACCCTTCTGAGCGTAAATATGTCCTATAGCTAGAAGATCCACCAAGTAGAATAGGTTTACAGCCTCCGCTTGGGTGTAGATAGCATCTTCAACGACCGCCAACCTCTCCGCATTTATAGGCGCGTTCATATCATCCAGAGATATACTACACATCATACCGCCTACGATGTAATGGGGATGTGGGTTTTTACCGCCAAAGACAACCTGAGGTATAAAAAGCTCTCTCTGAACGTCCAGCATGTTAAGGTAATGGGCTATAGCCATTAAGTGAACCTCTGGGGGTAGCAGTTGGTAGTCTGGATGATCCCACCAGTGAGCTGCAAATATACCAAGTTGTCCACTTTCTACAATCCTCTTTATCTTTTCCTGGAAGGCTCTATAGTATCCTGGCGTTGCCTTGGGGAATTTTCGCGGGTACGCACGCCTACCTATCGGATCTGGAAGAAGCTCACCGATGGAGCCGTACTTTTCAAGAAGCTGGTTTTGAAGGACAGCGGTCTGGACTGGATCCGCCTTTAACGCTTCCACAGGTGATACCCAGTCTAGGGCATGAAGATGGTAAAAGTGCACCACGTGATCGTGGGCTTGTAAAGTACCGTACATTATGTTGCGTATGTAGTTAGCGTTCTTGGGTATCTGTATTTCTAAAGCATCCTCTATGCACCTCACAGAAGCTAACGCATGTATGGATGTGCATACACCGCATATCCTCTGGGCAAAAGCCCAGGCATCCCTTGGATCTCTTCCCTTAAGGATTAACTCGATTCCTCTCCACATTGTACCGCAAGAAACCGCATCCTGAACCTTTTCAGTATTTTCATCAACTGTGATTTCTATCCTTAGGTGCCCTTCTATTCTTGTTACGGGATCAACTACTACTCTCTTCATTGTTCTTCACCTCCTTTGTTGTTTTTAGACCTAACCTTAGATATAACACCGTGAGCTATGGCACCGGCAGCGGCTCCGACCGCTATGGCTACACCTACCTTATCCGCATTAGCCTCTACGTTAGGCACGGGTATATTGGTAAGTCTTTGGTAGAAAGGTCCGTTGTCCCAGAAGTTTTCTTCAGAGCAACCTATGCAACCGTGTCCAGCCTGTATAGGATAAGACAGTCCATTGTACCAACGGATGTTTCCACAAGAGTTATAAGTGGTCGGTCCTCTACATCCCACTTTGTAAAGACACCATCCCTTTTTAGCCCCTTCGTCATCGAAACGTTCCACAAACTGACCTGCGTTAAAGAAGGCCCTCCTGTAGCACGTATCGTGTATCCTGTTTCCATAGAACTGTTTAGGTCTGCCCTGCGAGTCTAGCGGAGGTATCTGGTCGAAAAGGACAAGGTGCATTATTACGCCGGTCATAACTTCCGCTATGGGAGGACAGCCGGGCACCTTTATTATAGGTTTATTTTTTATAACCTTGTCTATGGGAACGGCGGTTGTTGGATTGGGCTTTGCAGCCTGTACGCATCCCCAAGAAGCACAAGAACCCCAGGCTATAACCGCTTTAGCCCCCTCTGCGGACTCTTGAAGATGCTTAAGGAAGGGTTCACCTCCAACTATGCAGTACATACCATCTTCTCCTAAAGGTGGGTTTCCTTCGACCGCCAGTATGTAGTTGCCCCAGTAATCTTTGATGATCTTCTTTCTGTGAGCCTCTAAAGCTTCTCCAGCTGCTGCTGAGAGCGTATCGTCGTATTCGAGGGAAATCATTGTTAGGACCACATCAGAAGCTAAGGGCGTTGCGGAGCGTATAAAGGATTCGCTACAGCAGGTACACTCAAGCCCATGTATCCAAAGAACAGGAACACGAGGTTTTCTCTCCATCGCTCTCACAACCTCGGGAATCATAGTAGGCGAGAGTCCCAATAGACCAGTTATGTAGGTGGAGAATTTTATAAAATCCCTCCTGCTAACACCGTGCCGTTTCATAGCCTCCCAAAAGGTCTCCATGACACACCTCCTAATGATACTCTACGATTAATATAATAAATGATTAATCATTTATTGTCTATAAGAAACTTTAATGAGGTCTATAAGGGATAATTATCTAACCAGGGTTTATAATTTATTGTATGACTTACTGTATAAAGATGGCAGAGTCACCTATGGAGGGGCATCCTGACAAACTGGCGGACTTGGTAGCAGACAGTCTTCTCGATGAGTTCATAAAAAAGGATCCCTACAGTAGGGTATCCTTAGAAATTCTTATAATGTCTGGTCTTACCTTTGTGGCTGGTCATGTCTACACGGAGGGCTACGTAGACATACCGGGAACCGTTAGAAGAACTATAAAGGAAGTAGGCTATAACAGACCAGAGTACGGTTTTGATGCAGATACTTCAGCGGTTATTACTATGATAGAAGAGCAAGGGGCTGAGATAGTCCTGGGTATATCTTCAGAAGGAGCGGGTGATACCGCAACCGTCGTGGGCTATGCTTGTTCAGAGACAGAAAATTACATGCCACTGTCTATACACACCGCTCATAAGCTTTCCAAAACGCTCTCCGATTTAAGGAAGTCTGGAAAGGCTTCCTTTTTAAGACCTGATGGAAAAGTGTTGATAACGAGTGTGTATGAAAACAATACACCCCTTTTCATAAAGGATGTAATAATTTATGTGCAACATGACCCAGACATCAGTTTAGAAAAGCTAAGGGATTTTGTTATAGAAGAAGTAATAAAGAAGGTTGTTGACAAGCGCTACATAACAAAGGACACACGCATGCTGGTAAATCCATCGGGTAGGTTCGTGTCCGGCGGACCTGTGGTAGATGCGGGGCAAACAGGTAGAAAGATAGTCTCCGATGCGTATGGGGATGTTGCATACTCCGGTGGAAGCGCCTTTTCCGGAAAAGACCCTTCAAAGACAGACAGGTCTGCATCTTACTTGGCCAGGTGCATGGCAAAGCATGTGGTAGCTGGTGGTTTTGCCCAGAGGTGTATGGTGCAGATGGCTTACGCCTTTGGTATGAGTGAAGTGATAGCCTTTGACGTAGAAACTTACGGAACCAGCAAGGTGGATAAGGAAAAGCTAAAACAAGCCCTCTTAGATATATTCCCCACAAGCCCCAAAAAACTTATAGACTTTTTAGATTTGAGAAAACCCATCTATAAAAACACCGCCTGCTACGGGCATTTTGGAAAGGAAGAACTTCCATGGGAAAAACTCCTCAAACTCGAAGAGCTAAAGGAGAAACTATCTTAGAAGAGCCTGCTACCTAAAAAAGTACTTTATAACGTAGTCATAAGCGGAAGCGTAGGCTAAAACTACCGCTATCCACAAGACAGTCTGAGCATACGGGAAACCAAAGAATAGGAAGATGATAGCGGTAAACTCAAATACCGTCTTTGCTTTACCAAGATAAGAAGCTTTCATACTAATACCTCTCTCAGAGGCCAAGCTTCTCAGGAAGGATATGGAAAGCTCTCTTATCAAAAGGAAAATGTACGGGATGGGATCTATCATCCCTTTATGCAGGAACACGGCAAGCACACTTAACACGAAGATCTTATCCGCCAGCGGATCCAAAAGTGCACCTATATGAGTCTCTTCTCTGTTTTTTCTAGCAATATTTCCGTCCAACCAATCGGAAAGTATGCCCACAAATACCAGTACAGCCGCAATAAAAGTACCATCTGTGTAGATAAAATAGGCTGTAGGAATCGAAAGAAATATGCGAAGTATGGTAATGTAAAGCGCCATCTGTAGAATTATAAGGGGCAAAAGCCCCAAAAGTTATGGTATGAACCTGCTTTTGAAGTCCTTCAAAGCTTCATCTATGCGTTTTTTCAGCTCGTCATCTAGGGCTTTTTTCTCCCTTATATCTTTTAGTAGATCTTGTTTTACTGTATCTAAGTATGTGTAGAGTTCCTTTTCAAACTTTCTGACAGATTCTACAGGTAAATCATCCAAGTATCCGTTTGTTCCAGCGTATATGGCTATGATTTGCTTTTCTACAGGGATTGGGGAATAAGGTTCTTGTTTTAGAAGTTCCACAAGTCTTAAACCTCTGTTTATCGTCTGCTGTGTAGCCTTGTCAAGTTCCGAAGCAAACTGCACAAAGGCTTCTAGCTCCCTAAACTGCGCAAGGTCTAGTCTTAATGTACCAGCAACTTGCTTCATAGCCTTTATTTGAGCTGCACCACCAACACGAGAAACAGACAGACCCACGTTAATCGCCGGTCTTACGCCCTTGTTGAAAAGGTCTGGTTCAAGGTATATCTGACCATCTGTTATGGATATCACGTTTGTTGGAATGTAGGCTGCCACGTCACCCGCCTTGGTTTCTATGATAGGTAAAGCTGTCAAAGATCCCCCTCCCAGCTCATCGTTTAGCTTAGCTGCACGTTCCAACAGTCTAGAATGAAGGTAAAAAACGTCACCGGGATAAGCTTCTCTACCGGGGGGTCTTCTCATCAAAAGAGATAGCTGTCTGTAAGCTTCCGCATGCTTAGAGAGGTCGTCATATATAATCAAAGCATGCTTACCGTTGTCTCTAAAGTACTCACCTATGGTACAACCTACGAAGGGAGCAAGGTATTGTAAAGATGCTGGATCCGTTGCCGAAGCCACGACTACGCACGTGTATTCCATAGCTCCGTGCCTTTCCAAAAGCTCTATTATTCTTGCGGTGGTAGACCTTTTTTGTCCTATAGCTACGTATATACAGTAAACATCTGTATCCTTTTGGTTCAGAATGGTATCTATACATATGGTTGTCTTTCCCGTAGAACGGTCTCCTATGATGAGCTCGCGCTGACCTCTTCCTATAGGTATCATGGCATCTATGGCCTTTATACCCGTTTGCAACGGTTCATGAACAGACTTTCTTTTGACAACACCTGGGGCTATTTTTTCTACCGGAGCTCTGTATTCAAAATTTATCGGACCTTTACCATCCAAAGGGTTACCCAGTGGGTCTATCACCCTTCCTATGAGACCCTCACCCACAGGAGCGTCTAAAATCCTACCTGTCCTTCTAACTACAGTCCCTTCCCTTATTCCACTTTCGGAACCAAGAATAATGATACCCACGTTGTCCTCTTCTAAGTTGAAGGCTAGCCCCATAGTTCCGCCTTCAAATTCTACGAGCTCGTTTGCCATCACGTTATCAAGACCGTAAGCTCTCGCAACACCGTCACCGACATAATAGACAACACCCACTTCTTCCATGCGAGCTGAAGCTTCAATATCTTTTATCTGTTCTTTGAGCAACTGCAAGGCTTCTTCATAGGTCAACGTTGCCATTTTTAGCCTCCTAAATGCTTAATTTGACAAGATTATTATAACTCAAACCACGTATAATAAGATCTTTCCTTATTTCTCATTTTTGATAGGCACAGACTTTATTTGCATAAATAAACACACTACGCTCACGTGAAGGAATTTAGCGCCTTTGATGCTAGAGAAATTCAAACCGTGGTTAACTAAAATTGCTACCAAAGATCATTAAAATATGCAACAAAGCCATTTGATACCACAAAAGAAACAATATGCCGATCCCAGGGAGGTGAGCTTTACCAGCAAGGGAAGACAGGGGGAAGATGATGTAGGATTATGTTATAGGCAGTACGCTTACAAATTTCTTGTTCTTCTTATTTTCAAACCTAACCACACCATCTATTAGAGCAAACAGAGTAAAGTCAGACCCCATACCTACGTTAAGCCCCGGATAGACCTTAGTACCCCTCTGTCTTACCAGTATATTACCAGCCTTAACCACTTGACCGCCAAACCTCTTTACACCCAATCTCTTAGAATGGCTATCCCTTCCATTTCGTGTAGAACCGCCACTTGCCTTTGATGCCATTTTAGACCTCCTTGATCTCTCTAATTAACACTTCTGTATAGGGCTGTCTGTGTCCTCTCCAACGCTTGTAATTCTTTTTAGCCCTAAACTTAAAGACTATTACCTTTTTGTGCTTTCCATGCCCAAGGACTTCTCCTATCACTTTTCCCTTGTAGAAATCTATGCCACCATCAGACCTTTTAACAGCTAAAGGTTCAAACTCAACATACTGCCCAGCTTCTAGCGGAAGTTTTTCTACTCTTATCCTATCACCTACGCTTACCTTGTACTGCTTACCACCTGTGGATATTATCGCATACATGCTGATTCCTCAAAAAGAGTATAAATATAAGGGGCGTAAGCCCCAGTATGCAAATCTTACTTTTGCTGTTGCTGTTGTTCTGCAGGTTGTTGTTGCTGTTGCTCAGCGGGTTGTTGTTGTTCAGCAGGTTGTTGCTGTTGTTCTGCAGGTTGTTGTTGCTGTTGCTGCTGCTCAGCGGGTTGTTGCTGTTGTTGCTCAGCAGGCTTTTGTTGGCAAGATGCCAAAAGTGCCAATCCCACTATTCCCATAGCGAGGAACTTCTTCATTTTACTTACCTCCTTTGCTAAAGTTTTATAGAAAAAGTATACCATGGAGAAAAATTCATGTCAAGGAAAAACCGTAAGGAAAATTCCACAGATTGAGAAAGGTACAGACCATTCCACTATACTACGACTTTATTGCAAGACTTCGTTTCATGGATAAATACACTCCCTTAGAGTAAAGGGATATAGCTATTCTGGTGCTGGTGGGAATTAAATGTGGTTGACTAAAACCACTACCAAAGAGCATTAAGAGAGGCTTACTTAATCTATAGGTTTACCCTATAAGGATCCTCGCCTACACCCTGTTGGAAACGCTTGTGCTTGTAAAAAGGATGCAGGGCTTTGTTGTATAAATAGATCTTCAAAGGTAATGCACGGTAATCCTAGGCATAAGGATGTCTTACCGTCTGGTCTGGTTGTTATCGTTGCATGCTTATTTATTCAACAAAACGACTTTGTTGTACAAATAAACACACCGCTAAAGTGAAGGAGTGTAGCGGTTTTGGTGCTAAGGGGGAATTTTTTAACCGTGGTTAATTAAAACTACTACCAGAGAGCATTAAGACAAGAACTGACCTTGTTTAGCAATGTAGCCATTCTTATGTCACATGCTCATTTACACGACAAAGTCCTATGATTTTTGGAGGATCTTGCCTTTCCTGTAATTTGTGCAAAAAAGCTAGGATACAGCATGGACTTTTGCTTTTACACTTGACAAAACTGAACTATCTCTTTTATAATAATTAACGTATTGTTTAAGGGAAAACAGCCCCCATCGTCTAGCCAGGTCTAGGACACCGCCCTTTCAAGGCGGAGATCGCGGGTTCAAATCCCGCTGGGGGTGTTTTTCTTTAACCCTAAATAAGAGCCATGGAAATAAAAAATTCAGAGGAAACCCAAGGTTATCAAGCGCAAGATATAAAAGCAGTTACAGGTCTTCAACACGTTAGATTAAGACCTTCCATGTACATAGGGGACGTGGGAGAAAGGGGTTTACACCACCTTCTCTGGGAGATCATAGACAACGCCGTAGATGAACATATGGCAGGTTATGCCAAAAACATAACCGTATCTATGCATGCGGATGGTTCTGTAACCGTTGAAGACGATGGAAGGGGCATACCTACAGACATACATCCAGAGACGGGTATACCGGCGGTAGAGATGGTGTTTACTATGCTCGGTGCTGGTGGTAAGTTTGACAAGAAGGTTTACAGGTACTCCGGTGGTCTCCACGGTGTGGGTGCATCGGTAGTGAATGCCCTCTCCGAATGGCTCATGGTGGAGGTTTACAGGAACGGTAAAATCTACAAGCAAGAGTACAAAAGAGGAAACCCTTTGTATCCACTTAAAGAGATAGGTTTAACCACAAAAAGGGGGACGAAAGTATCTTTTAAGCCGGACCCGGAAATTTTTGAAACAACAAGGATAAAGTTTGATGTAGTAGAAAGGAGGATTAGAGAATTAGCGTACTTAAACCCTGAGTGCACCTTCAGGTTGATAGACGAGAGAACGGGGAAAGACCTTCTTTATAGGTTCCACAATGGCATAAAGGATTTGGTTAGGTTTTTAAGCGTAGGTAAAGAGCCCCTTTTTGATGAGGTTATACACATAACCTCTGAGCGTGAATCGGTTTATGTGGATATAGCCTTTACCTATACCAAGGATTACAAGGAATCTATAGAGTCCTTTGTCAACAACATAAAAACCGTTGAAGGGGGAACTCACGTAACGGGTTTTAGAAGCGGTCTTACAAAAGCGGTTATGAAGGTTCTGCCAAATCTTAAAATGCAAAGGGAACTCAAGGAAACTTTCACTGGTGAGGATTTAAGGGAGGGATTGGTAGCGGTTGTATCTTGCAAGGTGCCAGAACCTCAGTTTGAGGGGCAAACTAAAACAAAGCTTGGGAATCAGAACGTAAAAAACATAGTGGAATCTATAGTCTACGAACACCTTTCTGAGTTCTTCGACAAAAACAGAGATATTTTCAGGCTTATAGTCGAAAAGGCTATAGAGGCTGCCCTTGCAAGAGAGGCGGCAAAAAAAGCCAAAGAGTTGGTTAGAAGGAAATCACCCTTAGAGGACTCCACCTTACCAGGTAAACTCGCAGACTGTTCAGAAAAAGACCCAGAAAAATGCGAAATATTTATAGTAGAGGGTGAGTCCGCTGGAGGTTCAGCAAAGCAAGGAAGAGACAGAAGGTATCAAGCTATACTACCTCTAAGAGGTAAGATTCTCAACGTAGAAAAGGCGAGGTTGGACAAGGTCTTTTCCAACGAAGAGATAAGGGCGATAATCAGCTCTCTTGGAGCGGGTATAGGTGATGATATAGACCTTTCAAAGCTTCGTTATCACAAGATTATACTGATGACGGATGCAGATGTGGACGGTTTACACATAAGAACTCTTCTCCTTACTTTCTTCTACAGGTACGCACAAAAGCTTATAGAAGGTGGATACCTTTACATAGCCCAACCACCGCTCTACAGGGTTAAGAAAGGTAAAAAGGTTGTGTACCTGAAGGATGACAAGGAGCTTGAAAGCTTTATGTACGAAGAGATGAAGAACGCAAAAATAATAACCGGTGAAGGGCAAGAGATAACAGGTGAGGAGCTTGTCAGAATAGTAAAAAGCACAAAGGAGTTGGAAGACTTTTATCAATCTCTATCAAAGAAGAAGGGGGAAGAAGTACTAAACGCTCTCTTACATGTAGGTTTAACAGAAGAAGACCTAAGGGATTCTACAAGTCTGCAGAAAAAGATAAAAGACCTGGAAGAAGTTTTAAGGGGCGTGGCAATAAACACAAAGTACAACGAATACGAAGGTGCTTACGAGATTTTCCTTGTGGACAAAGGTAAGAGGGTGATAATAGACGCTGATTTTGTGTCTTCCCTTGGCTACAAATCCCTTCTAGAAGGTTATACCCTGAAGATGCCCGTGACTGTAGTTGTAGAAAACAAGAGTAGAAAGGTGGAAGATGTGCATCAACTCTACAAAGTTATTACAGAGCTTATAAAAGATTCTCTGGAAATACAGAGGTACAAGGGGCTTGGAGAGATGAATCCTCAGCAGCTGTGGGAAACAACCATGAACCCACAAACGAGGAGGCTCTTAAGGGTAACTATCGAAGACGCGGCGGAAGCGGACAGGATATTTTCCATACTTATGGGCGAGGATGTAGAGCCCAGAAGGGAGTTTATAAGCTCTTATGCTAGAGAGGTGAAGAACCTTGACATTTAAAAGGATAGTAGTGGGTGTAGATGGCTCAAAAGCTGGATGGTCTGCGGTTCACCATGCTTTTGACATAGGAAAAGCTTTAGACGTGCCTGTGGTAGGTACGTACATAGTGGACGAGCGTCTCATAGACGAGAGCTTTTTAGAGGACTTGGCGGGTGTGCTGGGCTTTACCTATTACGTAGGTATATCCCAAAGGGTTAAGAAGTTTTTGGAAGATCAAGCGGATGCTATTTTAGACGAGTTTTTAAGCCTTGGAAGGGTAAAGGGCATAAAAGTGTCTTCCTTTCAGGCTAGCGGAATACCATACAAGCTTATAACGGAGCAGGCGGATGAAGAAGACCTAATAGTTGTAGGCAGTAGAGGTAAAAGGCCCATCAGCGGTATACTTTTGGGTTCAACCGCCGAGAGGGTCGTCAGGCTCTCTAAATGTCCCGTATTTCTTACCGCAGAAGATTACAGGAGTATCAAAAAGGTTTGCGTCGCTTACGATGGAATGGAAACATCAAAAAGGGCTCTCTCTATAGCCAAATCCTTAGCTGGTCTCCTTTCTTGGGATGTCTGCGCTCTGTATGTGGGAGAAAAGGACCTATCAAGGGACGTAGGCGATGATGTAGAGTACGTAAATTTAAAGGGAATCCCAGAAGAAAGGATAGTAGAATATTGTAATGATAAGGGTGTTGATATGCTTGTAATGGGTGCGTTTGCAAGGGGAAAGGTCAAAGAGCTGTTTCTTGGAAGCGTAACGAGCTTTGTAATGCACCATTTACAAATACCCATGCTTATGGTAAAGTGACATGGGCAAGCTTTACGTAGTAGCCACACCGATAGGAAATTTAAAGGACATAACGCTGAGGGCTTTAGAGGTTTTGAAAGAGGTCAACTTTATAGCTTGTGAAGACACGAGGAGGACTACCATTCTTTTGAATCACTACCAGATAGAGGGGAAGAAACTGCTATCTTATTATGAACCAAAGGAAAGCGTGCAAGCACCTAAGATAATAAAACTTCTGGAAAAAGAGGATGTCGCTTTGGTTTCTGATTCTGGCATGCCATCCATCTCAGACCCTGGCTATAGGCTCGTAAACATGTGCATACAAAAGGGCATACCTGTAGAGGTAATCCCTGGACCTAGCGCGGTGATCACCGCACTGGTGGGCTCTGGCTTACCTACCGACAGGTTCACCTTTGTGGGCTTTTTCCCAAGAAAAGGGCTGGAGAAGTTTTTCGAAGAGCTAAAAAACTACAGAGAATCCACCATGATAGCCTTTGAGTCTCCCAACAGGATAGTTAAGAGTCTGGAAGTTATGTTGAATGTGTACGGTGGTGATTTGGACGCATGCGTTGCAAGGGAGTTAACTAAACTACACGAAGAGTACATAAGAGGTAAGCTATCTGAAGTGTACCAAATCCTAAAAGAAAGGGGAGAGATAAAGGGAGAGCTTGTCCTTCTGTGGAGACTAACTTAAAATACCCTTATGCTAAGGTTTGACCAAGAGGGTTTACTTCCAGTAGTAGCTCAAGATTACAAAACGGGCGAAATTAGGATGTTAGCTTGGGCTAACAAGGAGGCTTTGGAAAAAACCTTGGAAACGGGTTATGCTCACTATTACTCACGTTCAAGGAGATCTATATGGAAAAAGGGAGAAACTTCCGGAGAACTACAAAGGATAGTACAGGTAAGAGTAGACTGCGACGGTGATGCCATTTTGTACATAGTAGAGCAAGAAAAAAATAAAGCGTGCCATACAGGTGAGAGAAACTGCTTTTTTAGCACCGTAGACGGCAAGAAGGTGGAAAAACCACTACCCTTTGAGACGTTGCAAAGGCTTCAGGAAGTTATAAGGAAAAGAATAGAGGAAAAGCCAGAGGGCTCTTACACGGTAAAGCTTGTGAGTGAAGGGGAAGATAGAGTATTGCAGAAGTTTGGCGAAGAAGCCATAGAAGCCTTGATAGCTCTAAAAAATGGGAGGAAAGAGGAGATATTGATGGAAGTTTCCGACATGCTTTACCACCTGCTTTTGATGCTCTCCATCCGAGACGTAGGTATAGAGGAGGTAATGGAGGAACTTTCAAAAAGGTTTAAGTAAGTTGGTGTTTCTGATTGTTTTAATCACCTTCGGTTTTGTGGTAGCCTTTGAAGAGCTGAAGGGAATAGTAGAAGATAAATACATCCCCAAGGTTCAGGACAGGGAGTTGGAGAGGTTGGTAAACGAAAGCATAGAAAAAGGTAGGTACGATATACTCTTGGAACTGCGCATAACAGACCTTATTCACCAAGCTAAGGAAGATGCAAAGAAAGAGTACTACGCCTATCTTTTGCTCAAGTACACTCAGGATTTGAACCTTCTAAAGGTTTACGGGCAGTATATGAGTCCAGACACGCTTATAAAGCTCTGTAGGGATGAGCTAAAGGTAAAGAGCCCTGTTGATAGGTATAAAGCTTGTTTTGAGGTTCACAAAGACGGCAGGTTTTTCCGAGGTATATACGCCGTTATGGACTTTAGGGATAAGGAAACCAAAAGGTGGATGGAAAACAAGATAACGGAGGTTAAGATATACAAGGAGTACGCATACCATGCCTTAGGGCTTCTTTATTACCACACAGGCAACGAAAGAACAGCAATAGCCCTACTTTTATCCGCCGATAGGCTCGGTTTGTCTTCCTTGATAAAACTCTACCTTAGACGTAAGGACTATCAGAGAGCTTCGGAGTATGCCAAAAGGTTGGAAGCTTACAAAGACCTATCAGAGGAAGAAAGACAGCTAATAGAGCTCGTAAAGAGCTTAAGGTAATGTTGAGAGTTTCATAGACATATATCCACAAGCTCCCTTTGCAGTGAATGCGGACTATAGGCTCCAGACAATTCTTTTGTCAATCTTGCCACAAAAAGGCTGTTTCTCTTCGTGACCCTGGCATCATGCCAAAAAAGACAAAAGCTTGTCTAAATCACGAAGAAACTTTCCTCAAAAAAGAGTTCAACATATTTAAGCGTCTGTGTCAAGCAATATTATTCAAATCTCACGGTGACAATCTATCTACTATATTTTGTATTCATGTCAATAGAGTAAATGAGGTTTTAGAATACCTCCACCTCTTCCCTGGAAACTACGCGAGCCCTCAAAACCCTGTCTGAAAGTTCAGACTTTATCCTTATAACCTTTCCCACGTGTCCCGTGTCCATAGCGGTGGCGTAAAAGATCACTATGGTAGTGTTGTACTTGTAGACAGCCTTAACCCTTTGACCATACCTTACTGCGGGAACAGCCCTTAGGTACACCCTTCTCAAAATGGTGCCCTTTGGTATGTTAGTCCCTGCCACGTAGTTTTCCAGCTCGTCCACGGATATCTTTAGGTCCGAAGGAATTGCCTTTACCCACATGTAATCCTCTTCGAACATGGAAGGACTCAAAACTTGACCCCTTCGTATATCCTCCTTTGCTCTATAGACCCTGAGCCTCCAAAGAAGGTCTAAAATGACCTGTGTCCTCTTTCCATCGTGGTCTACAAAGGCGACAGACCTAAACCGTCCGTACTCTACGTCCAAGGTGATATCATCCACTTTCTCTATCTTCCCAAGGGGCTTGATCTTGAGAAGTTTGACATCTTCACCGAATCTACTTCTTAGCTCCTCCTTTATTCTCTCCTCCAACTGTGCAAAGGATAGGTTAACCAATATGAGCAAAAGGATCAGGGCCTTCACGTCATACCTTTTGGAAGGTCATCAGGTCCCTTATAAGGGTTGCGGGGTGGACTTCTTTGGGGCACACGTTGTTGCACTTGTTGCAAGAAAGGCAATGAAACAGTTTTGCTGCCATAGCCTGATTTATCCTGTCTTCCTCGTCCCTTGGGTCAAGGGCAAACCTCAACATCTTAGCAAAAAACAAAGGTCCTGCGTACTCCTCTTCAAGGACTTGAGGGCAATAAGACTGGCATGCACTGCAAAGAATACAATCCGCAGAATCCTCTATTTTCTTGCTAAGCTTTGGGTCTATGGCCACGTTAGATGTCCTTTCCTTAACCCACAGGCGAAACTCCTTTATCTTCCTTATAACCTTCTCGTTGTCCACCGCCAGGTCTCTCAAAACGGTGAAGTTCCTAAGGGGTTCTACAAGGACTTCTTCACCCATAAGCAGGTAGGGCAAAACTTGCTCTTTACAAGCCAACTTGGGAAACCCATTTATGAACACCGCACAAGTCCCGCATATGCCAGCCCTGCAAAAGTGCCTAAAGGTAAAACTTGGGTCGATTTCTTCTTTTATCTTGTTAAAAGCGGATAGAAAGGTCATTCCTTCCTCGTAGGGAACTTCAAAGCTTTGATACCATACTTTTCCATCCTTTTCTCTTCTGACTTTGAGTTTTAACATACTCATAAATTTATCCGTACCTACAGATTTTTCACTTATACTTCACGATATTCCCAGAAAACCCTACCAAAATATAAAAGTATGAGGGAGCTTGTGGTAAAGATACTGATAGCTTTGGTGGTTATTGCCCATACGTCCTTTGGCCAGCACTTTTACCTAAACGGGCGCGTGGTAGAGATTTCTCCGGCGCGTATATCTATAGACTTAGGAAGCAGTAGAGTTCAGTACGTTGTGTCTCCAAATGCTAGAGTGGTGCGACACTACAGAAGCGGTGGTAGCATCTTGGAAGACCCAGCCGATAGAAGCCAGATTAGACCGGGACGGATAGTAACCGTAAAGGTAGAAAACAACGCTGTAACGGAGATAATCGTGGAGGAATACCATGAGAAGTAAAATGAAAGTTTTTATTCTCTTACTAATGTCTCTACTCTTTATTAAACCTTCACAGGTTCAATCCGCCTCCATGAGCGATTACTGCTACGTGCCACCTTTTATAGGACAGCAAGTCCCACCCTTAGTCATGCTGGTGGTAGGGAGGGACCACAAGCTCTACTACGAAGCTTACAACGACGCTAGTGACTTAGATGGTGACGGAAGACTTGATATAGGCTACAAACACTCCATAGACTACTACGGCTACTTTGACCCTTATAAGTGTTATGTATACAGAAACGACAGGTTTGAACCCACAAGAGTTACATCAACCAAATACTGCGGGGGTCAAGATGAGTGGAGTGGGAACTTCCTAAACTGGCTCACTATGGCAAGGATAGACGTGATGAGAAAGGCTCTTTACGGTGGGTACAGGAGAAGGGATGACGATGAAACCGTTTTAGAAGCTACTTACATACCCCAAGATGCCCACAGCTGGGGAAAGGAGTACGATGGGAGTGACACGCGCCTCCTTACACCTTTTAATCAACCACAGAGTGGAACAAGACACCTCTTTTGCATCACGAGCACATCGGAGGGCGCTACGAGAGTCATAAGGGTTTTACAAAATAGCACCTACAGAAAGTGGAATTGGGCGTCTAAAGAGAGACCCGTATGTGATAACTCACTAGGTACACCAACAGAGTATGAAATCAGGGTACAAGTGTGCAAACCAGGGTTGCTTGAGCCAAACTGTTTGCGATATCCTCAAGGTAAAGATATTTACAAACCCATAGGATTGCTCCAAAAGTACGCTGGCGGTGATGGAAGCAAGTGGTGCTCTAAATCTTTAAAACCCTGTCGTACAGATAGTGACTGCAATGTGGGAACTGATGGGTTATGCGTAGACAGATCCATGATGTACTTTGGTCTCATAACAGGTTCATACATAAACAACCTTCAGGGTGGTGTTTTAAGGAAGAACATATGGACCTTTTCCGACGAATGGAACTCAAATACTGGATTTTTAAACAACAACGAAAGCACGCCGGGAAATTTAGTTTTGACTTTGAACACAATAAGGATTGTGGGGTTTAGGTATTCCGATTACTCATATCAGGAAACAAACGGTGGCACGTGCGGATGGATAACCGACCGACCCCTCCAAAACTCTGAGTGTAGAGACTGGGGTAATCCCTTAGCGGAGATGATGTACGAAGCCCTGAGGTACTTTGCGGGTAGAACGTCTCCAACTTCGACGTTTAACTATACATCGCAATACGACGCAGGACTTAAGTTGCCCAAACCTGACTGGGGTATACGTAGAGGCTCGGCGACTTACACTGTGAACGATCTGTTTCCTGCCTGCTCTAAAAGGTTCATTGTAGCCATAAGCGACGTAAACCCTAATTATGACTCAGATACTTTGCCCGGAAGTGCCTTTGCAAATTATTCCTTAGATAACTTAGGTGGAATGGACGTGTCTGGCCTTGCAAACACCATAGGTGCCACAGAGGGGATTCACAACGGGAGCTGGTTCATAGGTCAGAGTTCCTCCTTCTACGACTTTATATGCTCACCCAAGAACGTTTCTAGCTTAGGAAGTATAAGGGGGCTTTGTCCCGAAGAGCCCACCAAGCAAGGAAGCTATTATTCTGCTGCCGTAGCCTACTATGGAAACGTCTATATGAGACAAAACACTAAAACCCCCAACGTTCAAACCTTTGCGGTAGCCTTAGCGTCTCCCCTTCCCGACATAAGGATACCCTTTGGCGACAAAGAAGTAAGGATTGTTCCTATAGGCAAAAGCGTGAGTGGGTGTCTCGGTGTCCGTGAAAGCTGTGCGCAAAAATGTACCTTATCTTATTCTTATAGCGATCGTAGGCTAAACATATCCGACTGTCGACCAGACGCTTACTGCCCCACTAACACGATAGTAGATTTTTACGTGGATGAGGTGCAGTACGACTCTAACAACAACATAACCAGAATAGTCTACAGAATAAACTTCGAAGACGTAGAGCAGGGTGCAGACCACGACATGGACGCAATAGTAAGGTACACTATAGAGAAGTTAGGAGATGACCAAGTTAAAATAGAACTTTCTAGCGACTACGCCGCAGGGTGTATAGACCAGGTGCTCGGTTTTGTTATATCTGGAACCACGGAGGATGGCACGTGGCTTGTGGTGAAAGATAGCGATGCTCAAGATTCTCCGGCGGCTAGTATGCCCCTTACTTTCACAAGGATATTTACAGTCTCGCAAACAGCAACGGCTGGAGGACTGTTGAAAGATCCCCTTTGGTACATGGCAAAGTGGGGAGGCTTTAGGGATATGAACAACAACCAAAAGCCGGATTTACAGCAGGAGTGGGATGAAAATAACGATGGAAAGCCAGATACGTACTTTTTGGTAGTTAACCCATTGAAGATGGAGGAGGAGCTAGAAAAGGCCTTTTCTGAGATTATGCGTAGGGCATCTGCGGGTGCCACTGTAGCTACCTTAACATCCAGATCACAGGTTTCAAGCCTTATAGTCCAACCCTACTTCTATCCGGAAATCGTCTTACCTGATGGTCGAAAGGTAAACTGGATAGGCTTCCTGCGTAGCTACTGGATAGACGCAGCTACGAATTTAAGAGAAGATACTACAGAACCTAAAATCCTAAACGTACTTGGAATCGCTATAGATAAAATCATAAGCTTTTTCTTCGACGAAAACGAGCAACAGACGGTGGCGTTAATCCACAATCCAGAGAGCTGCCAATTGGAAAGATCAGTACGTTTAGACTCTCTAAAACCCGTTTTTGATGCAGATTGCAGGCTTGCTAACACAGACCCAGGACACAGAAAGATCTACTACAACAATAATGGTACTCTTACAGAATTTGACGATGGACAAGCTAGCACGCTTAAAGATATCTGGAAAGTCTGCGATAACGACCCCTCTTTGCTATGTGCAAACAACTCCGAATGCGGTGGAAGTCTGTGTAGAGTGGCAACGCCAATCGAAGCGCAATGCATAATAAGGTACATAAGAGGTGAAGATTTACCTTCTGGGTGTGAGAGTGTAGCCAGTGTACAGCGATTGAGAACCTTTGATGTGAGCCCTTACTGTAGTAGTAGTGGCGTATCAGGTCAGAAAACTTGGAAGCTTGGGGATATCGTGTTTTCAACGCCTGCAGCCGCAGGCAACAGAAAGCTCAACGAGTATGACATAAGGTACGCAGACAGTAGTTATTACTATTACTACACAAGTCAAGATTATTTGGGTCGTATAGGTGTGGTTGCAGTTTCCGCAAACGACGGTATGCTACACATCTTCAGAACAGGTACGTTGATAGAAACTAACGACAGAGAAAAACCAGCCAAGTTACAGAATGCACCAAACGATACCAACAATAACCTGATAGGACGAGAGGAGGTAGCCTTTATACCACGCAACGCCTTACCATACT
>OFGS01000045.1_pt1 | contig 36940 bp, 35 predicted proteins | sample 1521851 | NCBI WGS metagenome assembly OFGS01 (sample SAMEA3142070, study PRJEB24117) | hot springs metagenome
ATCCCTTTGTAAGCATACAATAGTGAAAACACGATGTCAATGTGTTCGGTCACAAAAATAGGGAAAATTTTTGGTAAGAAAAAGGGATGCGTCGTCACATCCCTTTTTCTTATTGAAATGGCGTTGGCGGAACATCGCTTTGTTTAAAATAGTAACGAATCGCTTCGACAATCCGCTTCGATGCCCAACCGTCACCGTACGGATTGGACGCTTTCGCCATTTGCTCGTACGCTTTTTCATCTGTTAATAGCTCGCTTGCTAGCGCGTAAATCGTTTGTTCATCTGTTCCCGCAAGCTTGAGCGTTCCGGCTTCGATGCCCTCCGGTCGTTCAGTTGTGTCGCGCAAGACGAGTACAGGCACGCCAAGTGAAGGGGCTTCTTCTTGAACACCGCCTGAATCTGTTAAAATGATGTGCGCTCTCGCCGCAAAGTTATGAAAGTCGATGACGTCTAACGGGTCAATTAAATGAATGCGTTCATCGTTTCCTAACATGTCGTTCGCTAACTCGCGCACGACCGGATTTAAATGAACAGGATAAACGACTTGCACGTCATTGTAATTTTCAACGAGCCTTTTCACCGCTCGGAACATGTTTCGCATCGGCTCGCCAAGGTTTTCACGACGATGCGCTGTCAATAAAATCATGCGGCTTCCCGCTACCTTTTCTAAAATCGGATGCGTATAAGTCTCGCGCACCGTTGTTTTTAACGCATCGATCGCTGTGTTGCCTGTAATGAAAATGGCGTGCTCTGGCTTGTTTTCTGCACGTAAATTTTCGGCTGCTTTTGGGGTCGGGGCAAAATGCAAGTCAGCTAATACCCCCGTCAATTGTCGATTCATTTCTTCCGGAAATGGCGAGTACTTATTCCACGTTCTAAGTCCTGCTTCTACATGTCCGACTGCAATTTGGTTGTAAAACGCCGCCAGACTAGCGACAAATGTCGTTGTCGTGTCGCCATGAACGAGCACGATGTCAGGCTGTACTTTTTTCATAACATCGTCCAAGCCGGCAAGCGCCCTTGTCGTAATATCGACAAGCGTTTGGCGCTCTTTCATAATGTTTAAATCATAATCTGGTTGAATGCCAAAAATATCGAGCACTTGATCAAGCATTTGGCGATGTTGTGCTGTCACAGTCACAATCGATTCAATGTCTTCGTACTTTTGCAACTCTAAAACGAGCGGAGCCATTTTGATCGCTTCCGGTCTCGTCCCGAAAATGGTCATCACTTTTCGTTTATTCATTATACCCACCTTACTTCGTTCCGAATAGACGGTCTCCAGCATCGCCAAGACCTGGCACAATATAGCCGTGATCGTTTAACTTTTCATCTAACGCAGCGATATAAATATCGACGTCCGGATGCGCTTGTTGCACCGCTTCGACTCCTTCTGGCGCAGCAATTAAACACATAAATTTAATGTTTTTTGCGCCACGTTTTTTCAACGCATGAATGGCTTCCACAGCGGATCCACCTGTCGCAAGCATCGGATCGACGACAATGAAGTCGCGTTCTTCAACATCCGTTGGAAGTTTCACGTAATATTCGACCGGTTTTAACGTTTCCGGATCGCGATATAGACCGATATGTCCAACTTTTGCGGCTGGAATAAGCTTTAAAATCCCGTCAACCATTCCGATTCCTGCACGTAAAATCGGGATGATGCCTAATTTTTTTCCTGCGATCACTTTCGCTTTTGCTTTGCTGACAGGCGTTTCGATTTCAACTTCTTGAAGCGGCAAATCGCGTGTAATTTCAAATGCCATGAGCGTCGCTACTTCTTCGACAAGCTCACGGAACTCTTTTGTTCCTGTATGTTTGTCGCGAATGTATGTAAGCTTATGTTGAATTAACGGATGATCAAATACGTACACTTTACTCATGTCAATCGCTCCTTTTTCATATGCATTCTTGTAAATTTTACATAAAAACAGACGATGATTCAACCGAAGAAAAGGTGCCCCATTCGGGACACCTGTCGTTATACGTACAATGGGAATTTTTCTGTTAATGCTGCAACGCGGCGGCGCGCTTCGTCTAATTTTTGTTCATCGTCTTTATGTTTGAGCGCAATGGAAATGATGCGCGCAATTTCATCCATTTCCTCAAGACCAAAGCCGCGGCTTGTTACGGCCGCTGTACCGATGCGAATACCGCTTGTGACAAACGGGCTTTCTGGATCGTATGGAATCGTATTTTTATTCACGGTGATGCCGATTTCATCGAGCACTTTCTCAGCAACTTTTCCTGTTAATCCGATCGAACGCAAGTCAATTAACAATAGATGGTTGTCCGTTCCGCCAGAAACGAGTGTAAACCCTTCTGCCGTTAACGCTTCTGCTAACCGTTTGGCGTTGTTCACGATGTTTTGCGCATATGTTTTGAAATCATCTTGCAACGCCTCTCCGAGCGCAACAGCTTTGGCAGCGATGACATGCATGAGCGGACCGCCTTGAATGCCTGGGAAAATCGCTTTATCAATTTGTTTTGCAAATTGCTCTTGGCATAAAATCATTCCCCCGCGTGGACCGCGCAACGTTTTATGCGTTGTTGTCGTCACAAAATGAGCATAAGGAACAGGATTTGGATGCAACCCTGCCGCAACAAGCCCAGCGATATGTGCCATATCGACCATGAAATAAGCGCCTACTTCATCGGCAATTTCACGAAACTTCGCAAAGTCAATCGTGCGAGGATATGCGCTTGCCCCAGCAACGATTAATTTCGGTTTATGTTTTAATGCTTTTTCACGAACGTCATCGTAGTTAATACGGTGCGTTTCTGGATCGACGCCATACTCAATAAAATTGTATTGTATGCCGCTAAAGTTAACCGGGCTACCGTGCGTCAAATGCCCTCCGTGTGATAAGTTCATGCCAAGTACAGTATCACCGTGCTCTAAAATGGTAAAATATACAGCCATGTTCGCTTGCGCTCCTGAGTGCGGCTGAACATTTGCATGCTCGGCTCCGAACAATTGTTTTGCACGCTCACGCGCAAGCTCTTCAACGACGTCAACATGTTCACAACCGCCGTAATAGCGACGTCCCGGATATCCTTCTGCATACTTGTTCGTTAATACCGACCCTTGCGCTTCCATGACCGCTTCGCTAACGAAGTTTTCTGATGCAATTAATTCAATTTTCGTTTGTTGTCGTTTTAATTCATCTTGAATAGCTTGAAATACTTGCGGATCTTGCTGTGACAAGCGACTCATTGACAATCCTCCCCTAAAGTGTGAATATTCTTTTTTATCTTAACACATTTTCAAATGAAAAAGTGAACAAATTTAACCGATTCAACATGATTTGTTCGCCTTTTCTTGCGAATACACGGCGCGCTCGCCCCCGATCAGTTTCGGTCGTGTTTTCGCAAATGTGAGCACCGCATGTCCAATTTGTTTGATCGATGTTCGCACAGGAACAGTGACGTGCTTTAAATGCATGCCAATTAATGTAGCCCCGATGTCGATGCCTGCATCTGCCCGAATATGTTCAACAACGACAGGATCGCGAAATTGCGTATATGCATATGCCGCCATCGCTCCACCAGCGTGGCGAACCGGAATGACCGTCACGATTTCAAGCTGCTTTGTCACAGCTGTTTGTCGTTCCACAACTAATGCGCGGTTTAAATGTTCACAACATTGAAACGCAAGCTGTACCCCCGTTTCGTCGTGCCACCGTTTTAGTTCTTGAAATAACATGGCCGCCACGTCCATCGTTCCTGCCGTCCCAATTTTTTCCCCAATGACTTCACTTGTGCTACATCCAATGACGACAACATCTTTATCCGTTAGCGGCACTTGTGCACGAAACTCAGCTAGCGCCGTTTGCCATTCATTGCGCCATCGTTCCATGTCCGTCACGCTATTCCCACCTTTATTGCTCGTTTTCATAAGCAGAAATTTTTTGAATGCGTTTTTCGTGACGGCCTCCTTCAAACGGAGTCGTCAACCATACTTTCGCAATTTCTCGTGCCAATCCTGGTCCGATGACGCGCTCTCCCATCGCTAATATATTGCTGTCGTTATGTTCGCGCGTCGCTTTTGCACTAAATACGTCATGAACGAGGGCGCAACGAATTCCTTTCACTTTGTTTGCTGCAATGCTCATGCCGATTCCTGTTCCGCAAATTAAAATCCCGCGGTCAAATTCGCCGCTCGCCACTTTTTGCGCAACTGGCAGGGCATAATCTGGATAATCGACCGATGTTTCACACTCACACCCAAAGTCTGTATATTCGATACCCATTTCATCCATTAGTTTTTTGATTTCCTCACGAATTCGAATGCCACCATGGTCTGATGCAATGGCTACTTTCACGTTTGAACCCCTCCTTATCGTTATAAAGAAAAAGCCGTCTCTTTTCATTTTAACGGGTCGAGACGGTCTTTTCATCATTTATTATGCTTACAAACGAAAACGGGCAATCGTTTGTTTTAATTTTTCTGCTTGTTCTCCTAGTTCTGTCGCTAGCTCGCGCATGCTTTCAATGACCGCTGTTTGTTCTTGTGTCGCTGCTGTCACTTCTTCAGCACCGGCCGACGTTTGTTCGGCAATCGCCGCAACTTCTTGTGATTGAACAGATGTTTGTTGAATGTATTTCATTTGTTCATCGACAAGTTGGGCAATTTGTTTCACCGCATCTGCCACTTCATGAATCGATGCGCTCATATGCGAAATTGCTTCGTTTGTTTCATTTCCTTTTTTCGCCTCATCATTTGCTTTTTTCACTTGCTCTGTAATTTGATTGACGACGTTTCCTACTTCATGTTGGATGTTTTGCACAAGCTCAGAAATACCTTGTACTGCTTTGGCGCTTTCATCTGCCAACTTTCTTACTTCTTCTGCAACGACAGCAAAACCTTTCCCGTGTTCACCAGCACGCGCCGCCTCAATCGAAGCATTGAGCGCGAGTAAATTCGTCTGTCCTGCAATATCTCCAACCAGCGAAATAATTTGCCCGACTTCTTTCGCATGATCTTCTAAACGCCGCACAACATGTAATGACGCTTCGTTGTTTTTCGCTAATTGTTGAATGCCTGCAATAAGTGAACCGATGACGCGACGGCTTTGTTCAAGCGTTTCGACCATATCGGTCGATAGCTTTTCAGACTGCATCGCTTTTTGTTGTACATTCCCTGCGATCACTAACACATCTTCCACCGCTTCTGCCGTCGTCTGCATCGCAACGGCTGAATTGTCCGCCCCTTTTGAAATTTCATCAATCGTGCGCGCAATGTTTTCCGCTTGTTCCGCAGCGATGCGAGACACGTTTGTCATCTCTACTACTTTTTCATTCGTATGCGCAAAATTTTGTTGAATGTTGCGCACCATGTCACGCAAGCTTCGCAACATATCGTTAAACGCGAGCGCAAGCGCACGAATTTCATCATCGGATTTTGGCACAGGCACATCTTGTCCGATTTCACCTTCCGCCGCTTTTAACGCTGCTTGCTCTAGTTGAGAAAGCGGTTTCGTAATGACACGCGCCGCAAAATATGCTAAGACACCAGACCAAAAAATACCGAGAAGCAACGTCAAAATTGTAAACGTATTTTTACTAAACGGAAGCCATTGTTTTACATAGTCGTAAAGCACATAAATGTAAAAAGCGCTCGTTGAATACGTAATGATTGCTAATACAGTTGTAAAAATGGCTAGCTTTTTTTGTAAGCTAAATGTGTATTTTCCCCCCATCATACATCCCCCTTGCTTTATAGCTTTTCATGTAGCTTTTCGATTGCTTGTTCGAGCTCATCGCGCGTTTGACGATACACGTCAATGGAGCCACCAAACGGATCGACGACATCTTTATCGCCCCCAAGAAATTCGTGTAACGTAAACGTTTTTCCTTCTGCCTCTGGGAAACGCGCTAACACATGTTGTTTATGACTTTCGGTCATCGTCAACACGTACGTCGCCCAATCAATATGTTCTTTCGATAATAACGTCGCACGATGGTCGATATGGATTCCTTTTTCAGCGAGCGCAGCTTTCGCATGTTGTGAAGCGTCACTTCCATCAAACGCAAATATGCCGGCTGATCTCACTTGCACATGCGGCAATTGTTTATGCTTTAGCAACGCTTCTGCCATCGGACTGCGGCACGTATTTCCTGTGCATACAAACAAAACGTTCGTTTGATTCACTTATTCACACCTCGCATCATTCCCACATGTTTACTATTATTATAAAGCAAACGGTTGGACAAAATATAGAGCGAAAAAAAGAAAAAAGAACTGGAAACGCTCCAGCTCATAGCGGAAATAAAAGTTTGCATGCAAACAAAAGCAAAATGGCGCCACCGAGCGCCTCGCTATATGTACCTAAACAACGTTGAAAACGCCGCCCAAGAAGCAGCCCAATCCATGTCAACACCATGCTCGTAACCCCAAACGCCATGACCGCTAATACGATCTCTACTCCGTAAATCCCTAAACTGAGTCCGACAGAAAAACTGTCGAGGCTGACGCTAAATGCAAATAAAAACAAACCGATGCCAACAGGCCTCAGCCAACGTTCTTGTTCATGACGAAACGAAGCGATGACCATTTGCACACCGAGAATAAACAACAATCCCCCACCGATATACGTCGCCATATGACCGAGCTGGACAGATAATAGCTGCCCAATCATCATGCCTGCTAAAGGCATGACGATATGAAAGAAACCGACCGTTAATCCAATATAGGCGATTTGTTTCAAACGAAGCCGAAGCAACCCCATGCCGAGGCTGACTGAAAATGCATCCATTCCTAACGCAAATGCCATCATCGCCAATGTGATCATTTCCCCAATCATACGAATGCCCCCTTAGGACGTGCCTTCACGTTAACATATGCACACCCTAAGGAGTTTAGACATCATTTTTCCATGATTTGTTCATGACCTGCTGCTTTTAATAAACGGTTCATAATGGCTACACCCATCCCCTCATTCGGGAAAGACTCGCTATAAATGATATCCACATTCGTTTCATCAAACGCTCGCAGTACATCATATAAATGTTGAGCAACCGTCCGTAAATCGCTCCGTCGTCCACAAGGAATGACAACGTCAGCTTCATATGTGTGACGACGTTCTTCTGTCGTCAACACTCCTACTCTTAAGCCGTTGGCGCGCTTTTCATTCACAAGTTGTTGCAAAAAGGTCGAAGAACCGTTGACGACAATTAACGGCGCTTTGGGAGCATAATGTGTATATTTCATTCCCGGAGATTTCGGCACCGCTCCTTTTTCCACAAGCGCACGATCGATATCCACAACACCGATCACTTGTTCAATGTCCTCTTTCGTTACGCCACCCGGTCGTAAAATCGTCGGAATTGCTGTCGTGCAGTCAATAACCGTCGATTCCACCCCGACGCCTGTTGCCCCTCCATCGACAATGGCCGCAATGCGTCCATCTAAATCATCTAGCACATGTTTAGCCGTCGTCGGACTTGGTCTTCCGGAACGATTCGCACTTGGCGCAGCAATAGGCAGACCGCTTGCCTGAATGAGCGCAAGGGCAATCGGATGATTCGGCATGCGAACGGCTACCGTGTTCAACCCTGCCGTCACACGTGGAGACACGGCTTCTTTTTTTGGAAGAATAAGCGTCAACGGTCCAGGCCAAAAATGGTCCATCAATGTGTGTGCGACAGGGGGAATGTCGCAGGCAATATCGTGCAATTGCTCCTTTGTCGCAATGTGGACAATCAGTGGATTATCGCTCGGTCTTCCTTTGGCGACAAAAATGTTTTCCACAGCAGCCGTGGACATCGCGTTCGCACCAAGACCATACACCGTTTCTGTCGGAAAAGCGACAAGCTCACCTCGCTGTAAATACGAAGCGGCTTGCAAAATGTGTGGATAAGTATTTAAATCATCCACATTTTTATCCACAAAAAACACCTGTGTCTTCAACGTTTTCACCTCATAAATATTCAAATCGCTTGCTTTTTTATCAACATTTCACACGCATTTTACAACTTTTTTCTTCCATGAGTATAAAAGATTCACACAAACCAAACAACAATTGTCCACAAATTGTGAATAAGTTCCTCATTTTTGTTGATAATTTTGTGGATATGTTATTGAATAAGCTTCTTCCATACTTCCGCCACGAAAAATTTCACTTCTACTTGCTGCTCGTCTTCCACAACAAGCGGTTGTTCATCCATTCGTTCTTGTTGCTCTATTTGCTTTTCCACAGGACGAACAGCTTCACCTGTGGAAAAGTCGAGGAAACAGAGCGGCGGAAACAAGACGCACCACCAGTTTGCTCCTTCCCCTTTACCGAGCGTAATTAATACAGCATCATACTCACCTGCTGGATATATATATGATCCGTATATTTTCGTCGGAAATGACACGCGTCCAAACGTCACGTTGTACGTCTGATCGCTCTTCTTCTCATGAAGAACGCGAGCGACCGTTTGTTCAATGTCTGGCACATGTTGGGCAATGACTTGTTTCGCCTCTTCAAATGACGTTAAGTCGCTAACCCATGTTGTTATTTGTTCATTTACTGCGTCGCGAACCGCGCGTTTTAACGCTTGATCCTCTCGTGAGTCGCTATTTGCTAAAATGCGCAACCGTACCGCTTCGTTTGGAATGACAACATCGCTTTGTGCCTCTGTTTGTTGCCCATATATCGTGACAATGCCCCCAATCATCACGATTGTCATATATAAAATGATAACGTATTTGTTCATCGTTTACCTCCCCTTTCTTGTTATGCAGTGTAACCAGAAAGAGAAGTTGATAAACTATCAAAATGAAAAAATATAAAAAAGCTTCCGATGTTACTCGGAAGCGAGATCGGCGATGACGATGCGCTCTTTGCCGTTTATATCAAACAGAACGTCAATGCGCGCCGAAGGAAATGCTTGTTGCAACATCGTTTCCACCGCTTGCCCTTGTCCGTGACCGATTTCAAACGCAATAAGCGCCTGCGGGGTAACGACATGCGGCAGTTCGTTCGCTAAACGACGATAAAATAACAACCCATCTTCGCCACCGACGAGCGCTCGAAACGGCTCTTTTTGCACGATAGGCGATAACGTCGAAATGTCGTGTGCGGGGATGTATGGCGGATTAGAAACGACAACATCTACTTGTATGCCACGGTCGATGATCGGTTGCAGTAAATCCCCTTCTAACCAATGAACGCAAGCGCCAAGCTGATCGGCATTTCGCTTCGCCACTTCAAGCGATGAAGCCGCAATATCCACGCCGTACACATGCCACGTTGGTCGCTCTAACGACAACGTCACTGCAATCGCTCCGCTGCCTGTTCCGACATCAACAACGGAAAGCGGCTTTTCAGTTGTTCGGGCAAGCACATGAGAAACAAGCTCTTCTGTTTCTGGGCGCGGAATTAATACGTGTTCATTGACGATAAACGTCCGTCCGTAAAACTGTTCATATCCGATTAAATATTGAATTGGGATATGCTCTAGCGCATGTTTTTTTACATCCGCCATAAATGTTTGTTTGCATGTTTCATCGATCGGATCGCGCAAATTAGCGAATAGTTGCGCACGCGTCATTTGTAAATGATGACGCAATAACCATTCCGCAGCCGTTTCTTCCTTTCCATGCTCTCGGAAAAAAGAAGAAGCCCATTGGAGGACTTCATATATTTTACTGCTCATTGTTCGCTTGCTCCAATTTTTTCGATTGATCGTCTAAAATGAGCGCATCGATAATTTCATCCAATTTTCCTTCTAACACTTGATCAAGTTTTTGAATCGTCAATCCGATCCGATGATCGGTGACGCGATTTTGAGGAAAGTTGTACGTGCGAATCCGCTCGGAACGATCGCCTGTTCCGACCGCTTGTTTCCGCGTTTGATCGTATTCTGCACGCGCTTCTTGTTGATATTTATCGTAAATGCGCGCACGCAATACTTTCATCGCTTTTTCTTTATTTTTAATTTGCGATTTTTCATCTTGGCAAGACACGACAATGCCTGTTGGAATGTGGGTTAAACGAACAGCTGACATCGTCGTATTGACGCTTTGCCCGCCCGGACCGCTCGATGCAAACGTATCAACACGAATATCTTTTTCGTTAATTTCAATTTCGATTTCTTCCATCTCCGGCAAGCAAGCGACTGTCGCCGTTGACGTATGAATGCGTCCGCCTGATTCTGTCTCTGGTACACGCTGCACACGATGGGCACCGTTTTCAAATTTTAATTTCGAATATGCCCCTTTTCCTTGAATCATGAAAATAATTTCTTTATAGCCGCCAAGTCCTGTCGGGTGTGCTTCAATCACTTCTGTTTTCCATCCTTGCGACTCGGCATAGCGCGTATACATGCGATATAAATCGCCTGCAAAAAGCGCCGCTTCCTCTCCACCTGCCGCTCCGCGAATTTCCATAATGACGTTTTTATCGTCATTCGGATCTTTTGGAAGCAACAATACTTTTAACTTTTCAACAAGCTGTTCTTCGCGCTCTTCTAGTTCACTAATTTCTTCTTTCACCATGTCGCGCATATCCGGATCAAGCTTTTCTTCAAGCATCGCTTTCGCATCCGCCAACTGCTCGCGCACCGATTTATATTCGCGATACGTTTGTACCGTCTCCGCTAAATCGGACTGTTCTTTTGAATAATCACGCAATTTTTTCGGGTCATTTAATACTTCTGGATCCATTAATAGCTCATTTAATTTTTCATAACGGGCTTCTACCGCCTGTAAACGATCGAACATTTTTCTCACCTCGACTTTTCATTATATCATAAACAACCATATGAAAAAACTCGCCCTTATGGACGAGTGGCCGTTTCTTTACATGTTTTATTTTTCTTTGGATGATCAGGCACTTCATGATGATGGCGGCATCGTGGTTCGTACGATTCACTGGCTCCGATTAAAATGACGGGATCGTGGTAAGATGCTGGACGCCCATTAATGAGCCGCTGTGTGCGCGATGCAGGGGAACCGCAAACGGTACAAACAGCTTGTAGCTTTGTCACCGATTCAGCGATAGACATTAACGTCGGGACAGGGCCGAACGGTTCGCCGCGAAAATCTTGATCTAACCCAGCGACGATGACACGGTATCCTTCATCGGCGAGCTGTTGAACAACATCAACGACATGTTCGTCAAAAAATTGCACTTCATCGATTGCCACAACATCCGTATGTGTGGAGATGTGCTTTCGAATGTCTAGCGCACAAGAAACAGGGATGGCGATAACAGATGTTCCATTATGAGAAACGACTGCTTCTTCGCTATATCGATTATCGATCGCTGGCTTAAACACTTTCACTTCTTGTTTCGCAAACTGCGCGCGTCGTACGCGACGAATGAGCTCCTCCGATTTTCCGGAAAACATGCTCCCGCAAATGACTTCTAGCCAGCCGGATTGCTTCATGACATACATCAGGGCGACCCCTTTCTTTCAAACTTTCACGAAAAAAACAGGCAAGTGAAAAGAAGTTCGCTTGCCTGTTTTCATAACATACGGATTACTTAAGGCCGTATTTTTTGTTAAATTTATCAACACGTCCTGCAGCAGAAGCGAATTTTTGACGTCCTGTATAGAATGGGTGGCACGCTGAGCAAATTTCTACGCGCACTTCGTCTTTTACAGAACCGCTCTCAAACTCGTTTCCACACGCGCATTTAACCATCACTTTTTTATAGTTTGGATGGATTCCTGCTTTCATCTCATTTCATCTCCTTCCGCCCTGAATCTTTTCGAAACAGAGTTTATATGCAATGAAAAACACACATGATAAAATTATAACAACCGTATCGCTGTTTTGCAACTATCCATTTATAACCGTTTTAAATTTCCGGCTGCTTTCCACTCTTCATCTAACATCGCAAAAAACTCTTCGTTCGTTTTCGTTTGCTTTAATCGATGAATAAATCGCTCAATAAAGTCTGGCGTATCTGACATCGTTTTACGAATGGCCCACAATTTTTCTAAATGTTCTTTTGGAATTAATAATTCTTCTTTTCGCGTGCCCGAACGACGAATGTCGATGGCAGGGAAAATTCGTTTTTCCGCTAATGAGCGATCGAGATGAAGCTCCATATTTCCTGTTCCTTTAAATTCTTCGTAAATGACATCGTCCATGCGCGAACCTGTATCGACAAGAGCAGTCGCTAAAATCGTTAAGCTGCCCCCTTCTTCGATGTTTCGCGCCGCTCCAAAAAACCGTTTCGGACGGTGGAATGCGGCCGGGTCAATTCCTCCCGATAACGTGCGTCCGCTTGGAGGAATGACTAAGTTGTATGCGCGCGCTAAACGCGTAATACTATCCATTAAGATAACGACATCACGCTTATGTTCAACGAGGCGCATCGCACGTTCAAGCACAAGCTCCGCCACTTTAATATGGTTTTCTGGCACTTCATCAAACGTCGAGCTGACGACATCCGCCGATACAGAACGTTCAATATCCGTCACTTCTTCTGGACGCTCATCAATAAGCAAAACGATGAGTTCAACATCTGGGTGATTTGTTGTAATGCTGTTGGCAATTTCTTTTAACAACATCGTTTTTCCCGCTTTCGGAGGCGCGACAATTAAACCGCGCTGGCCAAATCCGATCGGAGCAATCAAATCAATGAGGCGAGTAGATAGCTTGTCTGGTGTCGTCTCTAGCTTCATTTGTCGGTTCGGATAAAGCGGTGTTAGCGCCGGGAAGTGAACGCGTTCTTTCGCAATTTCTGGGTCTTCACCGTTTACTGCCTCGACGTGCAGCAAGCCGAAATACCGTTCATTTTCTTTTGGCGGGCGCACTTTTCCTGATACTTTATCACCGTTGCGCAAATCAAAGCGACGAATTTGCGATGCGGAAATATAAATATCTTCCGAACTAGGGGAATAGTTAATTGGACGCAAAAAGCCAAATCCTTCTGATTGAATAATTTCAAGCACGCCTTCCATGAAAAAGAGGCCGTCTTGTTCAGCGCGCGCTTTTAAAATGGCAAAAATCAATTCTTTCTTTGTCAGTTTACTGTAATATGAAATTTTGTATTGACGAGCTAATTCATATAGCTCTTTAATGGTCATATTTTCTAGCGTTGCAATCGTTAAATCTCCTAGCTCCATACTTACACCACTCTTTTATTTAATTTTCATGAATTGCTCTTTTGGATGGAAACAGCGAAGATGAAAAGATGATTACGAGAAGAAACGTAACATGACTATTTTACCCTTTTTTTATATTGTCAATCAATAGAAAAAGAGCGAGAGCGCGAAAAGTTCGCGCATCTCGCGATTATTTGATGACGAGGTTCGGCTTTTTCCTTAAGCTATGGCGCCCTTCAATGAAACGAACGGTGCCTGATTTCGCACGCATGACAACAGAGTGCGTCTCGCCGTATGTTCCTTTAAATTGCACACCGCGCAACAATTCTCCGTCCGTTACACCTGTTGCGGCAAAAATGGCATCGTCCCCTTTTACGAGATCTTCCATGCGCAATACACGGTTTACATCTAACCCCATTTTTTTGCATCGCTCTAGTTCGGCATCGTTTTGTGGCAATAGCTTCCCTTGTATTTCCCCGCCGAGACATTTGAGCGCCACAGCCGCTAACACCCCTTCTGGAGCGCCTCCTGACCCAAATAAAATGTCTACACCTGTATGATCAAATGCTGTATTAATTGCGGCAGCGACGTCACCGTCATTAATGAGCTTAATGCGCGCGCCTGCTTCACGCAACTCCGCAATGATGCGCTCGTGGCGCGGACGATTTAAAATGATCGCCACAACGTCTTCAATATCTTTATTTTTCGCTTTGGCAACCGCTTTTAAATTATCGATAATTGGAGCGTTAATGTCGATCATGCCGACCGCTTCTGGCCCAACCGCAATTTTGTCCATGTACATATCTGGCGCATGAAGCAAATTGCCGTGATCCGCCACAGCGACGACCGCTAACGCGTTCCACCCGCCAGAAGCGACAATGTTCGTTCCTTCAAGCGGATCAACCGCCACATCAACGCGCGGACCGTACCCGTTGCCAAGCTTTTCCCCAATATATAGCATCGGTGCTTCGTCCATTTCCCCTTCACCGATGACGACCGTTCCTTTCATCGGAATCGTATCAAATACGTCGCGCATCGCAGACGTGGCAGCTTCATCTGCTTCGTCTTTTTTCCCACGCCCCATCCAGCGGGCTGCAGCTAATGCAGCAGCTTCTGTGACACGGACAAGCTCCATCGATAAACTTCTTTCCATCGTTTCTCCCTCTCCCCTTTGGTGCATTATGTGTTCTTCAGTTGCTCGATTTCTTGTTCTGTCATTTGTTCGCGCCAAACGGTAGCGCCAAGGTTGACAAGTTTGTCAACTAAGTTGCTGTAGCCGCGATCAATATGTTCTAATCCTGTAATTTCTGTAACCCCTTCGGCCATTAATCCGGCGACGACAAGCGCAGCACCCGCACGCAAATCGGTTGCGCGCACTTTTGCTCCTTGTAGTCGTGATGGACCTGTAATAATGGCTGAACGTCCTTCGACTTTCACATTGGCGTTCATGCGCCGCAATTCATCAATATGTTTAAATCGGGCACTATAAATCGTATCTGTCACAATGCTCGTCCCAGACGCTTTCGTTAATAGTGAAGTGAATGGCTGTTGTAAATCGGTCGGAAAGCCAGGGTAAACGAGCGTTTTAATATCGACGGCACGAAGATGATCTTTCGTCGCAATAAAAATTTGGTCATCGCTCGTTTCAACAACAACACCCATTTCTCGCATTTTTGCAATGACTGCTTCTAAATGTTGCGGAATGACGTTGTCAATAATCATTTCTTTCCCCATGGCCGCACCGATAATCATATACGTTCCTGCTTCAATGCGATCCGGAATAATGGAATGGCGGCAACCGTGCAACTGTTCTACACCGTCAATGCGAATGACGTCTGTTCCCGCTCCTTTAATGCGTGCCCCCATGTTCGTCAACAGCGTCGCAACGTCAATAATTTCCGGCTCTTTTGCCGCGTTTTCAATAATTGTTCTTCCTTTTGCTAAGACGGCGGCTAACATAATGTTAATCGTCGCTCCAACGCTGACAACGTCCAAATAAATGCGCGCTCCACGAAGCTCTTCCGCCCGTAAATAAATCGCTCCTTGCTCGTTAGTCACTTTCGCGCCAAGCGCCTCAAATCCTTTAATGTGCTGATCAATGGGGCGCGGTCCTAAATGGCAACCGCCCGGAAGTCCGATGACCGCTTTTTTAAAACGTCCAAGCATCGCGCCCATCAAGTAATATGAAGCGCGCAATTTTTTTACTTTTCCGTTCGGCAAAGGCATGGAAACGATATGCGACGGGTCAATGACGACTTCGTTTTCATCAAAATGAAATGTACCGCCAATTTCTTCAATTAATTGTCCTAACACATGAACGTCTGAAATGTTCGGCAACCCTTCAATGACTACAGGTGAGTTGGCTAAAATAGCGGCTGGAATGAGCGCGACGGCGCTATTTTTCGCTCCACTAATGCGCACGGAGCCTTGAAGGAGGTCACCGCCGACAATTTTTAACTTTTCCATATGTGTCTCCCTTCTCGCAAAGCAAGTCCTAGAACGCGACGGAAAACTGCTCAATCATTATTTTTGGTTTGCTTTATTCCAGTCTGCTAAAAACTTTTCGATGCCTTGATCTGTAAGCGGATGTTTAAATAGTTGCATAAGTACGTTGTAAGGTACTGTCGCAATATGTGCACCTTTTAATGCTGCCTCTGTCACATGTTGTGGATGACGGATCGATGCCGCGATAATTTCTGTATCAATGTCGTGAATGGCAAAAATGTTCGCAATCGTTTCAATTAACTCTAAGCCGTTATGACCGATATCATCTAAACGACCTAAAAACGGCGATACGTATGTCGCACCAGCACGCGCCGCTAGCAACGCTTGATTCGCACTAAAAATGAGCGTGACATTTGTTTTAATTCCTTTTTCGCTAAATACTTTTACCGCCTTTAACCCTTCTGGCGTCATCGGCACTTTAATCGTAATGTTCGGTGCGATTTTCGCTAATTCTTCCCCTTCTGCAATCATTCCTTCTGCATCCGTTGCGATCACTTCTGCACTAACGGAACCGGAAACGAGAGAAGTAATTTCACGAAGACGATCGTGGAACGACACGTTTTCTTTTGCGACGAGGCTTGGGTTTGTTGTTACTCCCGCTAAAATGCCTAGTTCATGGGCGTGGCGAATTTCATCAATATTTGCCGTGTCAATAAAAAATTTCATAATTTTCAACCTCCTAAACGCTTTCAAAAATGGAATGAAACAAAACCGCCCGCTTCAGCAAGGCTGAAACGGTGCGGCTTGTATTACAACGCTTTGCCGGAAGAACCGAATTCGCGCATTTTGCCGATGACTGTTTCTTTAATCGCATCGCGGCCAGGGCCGAGGAATTTGCGTGGATCGTACACTTTTTCATCTTTCGCTAACACTTCGCGCACAACTTTTGTAAACGCCATTTGGTTTTCTGTATTTACGTTAATTTTAGATGTACCAAGTGAAATGGCACGTTGAATTTGTTCTGTTGGGATACCTGTTCCACCGTGTAAAACGAGCGGTACACCTGTACGATCGCGAATTTCTTCCATCTCTTTAAATCCTAATTTTGGCTCTCCTTTGTATGGACCGTGTACAGAACCGAGCGCTGGCGCTAAACAGTCAATGCCTGTGCGCTTCACAAGTTCTTCGCACTCATCTGGATTTGCATAAATAATTCCTTCTGCAACAACGTCATCTTCTTGTCCGCCGACTGTTCCTAACTCAGCTTCAACAGATACACCACGCGCATGAGCGTACTCAACAACTTTTGATGTAATTTCAACGTTTTCTTCAAACGGATGATGTGATGCATCGATCATAACGGATGTAAATCCAGCGTCAATCGCTGCTTTACATTTTTCAAAGCTTGAACCATGGTCAAGGTGAATAGCGACAGGAACAGTAATGTTCATGTCTTCCATTAATCCTTTCACCATGTTCACAACCGTTTTAAAGCCGCCCATGTAGCGAGCTGCTCCTTCAGACACGCCAAGGATCACAGGGGATTTTTCTTCTTCCGCTGCTGCTAAAATCGCTTGTGTCCATTCTAAGTTGTTAATATTGAATTGACCGACCGCATACTTGCCTGCCAATGCTTGTTTAAGCATTTCCGTCATTGAAACTAAAGGCATCGCTAAATCCTCCTTAAATGTAGCCATTATTCACTATCCGAAAGCGCCTCTCACATGTACAATGACCAAAATACGACAAATTTATACAAGACGACATCGAATAGTATGTACATTATAAGAATAACAAACTTTGTTTCCACACATCAACCTTATTCACCGAAACGAACAAAACTTTGTGAAAAAAGTTCAAAAAGCTGTCAACGGTTAACCGATATATTTTTTCACTGCATCACGCATATCGTCTATGTCAAAAGGTTTCGCAAAATGGGTCAGCGCACCGAGCTTTTTCGTTTCATGAATCATATCGAGTTCGCCGTAAGCCGTCATCACGATGACTTTTACATGCTCATTCATTTCTTTCATCTTCTTTAAAATTTCTACCCCGTCCATGCCTGGAATTTTCATATCTAACAACACTAAATCCGGGGAGTGCTTCGCAAACAAATCGAGCGCTTGAACACCGTTTGCCGCCTGATACGTTTCATATCCTTCTTTTTGAAACACTTCGTTTAATAAAATGCGAATGCCAAACTGGTCGTCCACAATCAAAATCTTCCCCGCCATATAAACACCTCTTATTTTCTCTTTTTCATATGTAAAACTGCTATTTTTATTATCGTATCATTATTTCAAAATTTTTACCATTTATCCTGCTTTATGTTCTAATTTTGATCATTTTTTTATTTTTTAATATAATGAGCAAAAAGCGAAAGTCGCATAAAAAGGAGATGGATTATGTTAAAAATATTATCGACGCAGCTTGCAGGTGTGTTTCAGCGAATAAGTGCGCAAGAAGAAGAGCAGTTTGAAGATGCTGCCCGTTTATTTGCCCAAGCGATCATTAGCGACGGCACCATTTTTGTTTACGGCATGGACGAAATGGAAGCTGTCGTCGCTGAAGCGCTGCACGGAGCTGAAAAATTGCCGAACGTTAAACCTCTAAACATGAACGAAGTAACGACCGCTGACCGCGTGCTCATCGTTTCGCGCTTTTGCACAGATGAAGAAGCGATTCGCATCGCAAAACAGCTTCACGAACAAAACATATGGACGATCGGTATGTCATCTATCGCAGAGAGTTCGAAACCGTCGCTCGTTGATTACGTCGATGTACATATTGATTTATGTTTGAAACAGCCGCTCGTCCCAACAGAAGATGGCTCACGGATCGGCTTCCCTTCCGCTGTCGTTGCTTTGTTCGCTTATCATAGTTTAGTGCTGATGACAAAAGAAATTGTTGCCGAATATGAATAAGAGGATGCCCATAGCGGACATCCTCTATTATTTTTCTAGCGATGCGCGAATAAATTCGCGGAACAGTGGCTGTGGACGCGTCGGACGAGATGTAAACTCCGGATGAAACTGCGCCGCAACAAACCACGGATGATCTTTCAATTCGATAATTTCTACAAGACGGCCATCTGGGCTTGTCCCTGAAAAAACAAAACCGTTTTCTTCCATCACCGTACGATATTCATTGTTAAATTCATAACGATGGCGATGGCGCTCATAAATGACTTCATCTTGATATGCTTCGTATGCTTTCGTTCCTTCAACGAGCTTGCACGGATATAAACCGAGACGAAGCGTTCCGCCTAAATCTTCGATATCTTTTTGCTCTGGCAATAAGTCGATAATCGGATGTGGCGTGTTTGGATCGATTTCTGCCGAATGGGCATCTTTTAACCCGACGACATGACGAGCAAACTCCACAGATGCTAATTGCATACCTAGACAAATGCCGAGGAATGGGATGCGTTGCTCACGCGCATAGCGAATGGCCTCAATTTTTCCTTCGATTCCACGATCGCCAAATCCGCCCGGAACGAGAATACCGTTTACTCCTTGAAGCAGCTGCGCCACATTGTCGCGATCGACATGCTCAGAGTTAATCCAACGAATGTCTATATCTGCATCAAACGCATATCCTGCATGACGTAACGCTTCTACGACAGAAATGTACGCATCTTGAAGCTCAACGTATTTTCCGACGAGCGCAATCGTTGTTTTATTTGATAAATTGCGCACTTTTTCAACGAGTGCGATCCATTCTGTCATATCCGCTTCGTTGCAGTTTAGTTTTAAATGCTCACAAACAATTTGGTCTAACTTTTGTTCTTGAAGCATGAGCGGTACAGCGTATAACGTATCGGCATCGCGCGCTTCAATGACCGCTTTCGGATCAATGTCACAGAACAAAGCAATTTTATCTTTCATGTCTTGAGACATTGGCATTTCTGTGCGCACGACGATGACGTTTGGCTGAATGCCTAAGCTGCGCAATTCTTTGACGCTATGTTGCGTCGGTTTCGTCTTCATTTCACCTGCTGCTTTAATGTACGGCACGAGCGTACAATGAATATACATCACGTTGTCGCGACCGACGTCGCTTTTGATTTGACGAATAGCTTCCAAAAACGGAAGAGATTCAATGTCGCCAACTGTTCCACCGATTTCAGTAATGACGACATCGGCATTCGTTTCACGTCCTGCTCTGAATACGCGTTCTTTAATTTCGTTTGTAATGTGCGGAATAACTTGTACCGTTCCGCCTAAATAGTCGCCACGGCGTTCCTTTTTCAATACGGTCGAATAAATTTTTCCTGTTGTCACGTTGCTATATTTGTTTAAGTTAATATCAATAAAGCGCTCATAATGACCTAAATCTAAGTCTGTTTCCGCTCCGTCATCTGTGACAAACACTTCTCCGTGTTGATACGGACTCATCGTGCCTGGGTCAACGTTAATGTACGGATCAAATTTTTGAATCGTTACTTTCAAGCCACGATTTTTTAATAATCGACCGAGTGAAGCAGCCGTAATTCCTTTCCCAAGCGATGAAACGACGCCACCTGTTACAAAAATATATTTCGTCATTAAACCTTCCCCCTCAACTCATTTGGAATAGTTACAGTGTGTGCGAATTCGGGGAAAAATAAAAACGCTCCGCTTACAAATATGTAAGGGAGCGAACGTATCTCTATGAAAAGAGCCCAAACAGAATTCTACATATATCGATGTAAAAAGTCAAGGTTATAATTCCTCATCTTCTTCTAACTCTAATTCTTCATCGACGACGTCTAGCTCTTCATCAAGCGGGGCGTCATCTAAATCTAGTTCTTCATCTAATAAATCATCGATCACTTCTTCATCTTCATCTAATACAAAGTCATCATCTAACAGCTCTTCATCGTCTAATAATTCTTCATCTAAATCGTCATATACTAATTCGTCTTCATCGATTATGTCATCAAAGTCATCAAAGTCATCCGCCACTTTTTTCTTCTTCTTCACGCGCTCCACAGGTACCGCTTCATCTTCTGTTTGGTCGTATGGATACCATGCGCGCAAGCCCCAAGCTGTTTCCCCGATACAAATAAACCGTCCATCGACGTTTAAATCTGTATAAAACTGCGCCAATCGCGCGCTCACTTCGCTTTCAGATAATCCTTTAATCGCGACTAGCTGTTCGACCATCTCTTGAAAAGACACCGTTTGCTTTTTCTCACACAATAGCAAATACGCAAGTTCGACGAAAGACATCTCTCGCAATTGTTCTTGAGAGTATTGCTCCAAACTCACTTTCCGCACTCCCTTTCTCCAACGTATGAAAACAACAAAAATCCATACCATTCATTATAAACAAATTCATTTACTTTATGCTAGAGCGTTGCCTAAAAAAAATGTCGGGACATCCCCCGACATTACATATTGCGGCGATATTGTCCACCGACTTCATACAACGCCTTTGTAATTTGTCCTAAGCTAGCGACTTTGACTGTCTCCATCAGCTCAGCGAAAATGTTTCCGCCGCTTACCGCGACATGTTTTAACCGCGCAAGCGCTTCTTCCACTTCGTCTTTATGTTCTTCATGGAATTTGCGTAAGTTTTCGAGTTGAAGTTGCTTTTCTTCATATGATGCGCGCGCGAGCTGTAAGCTTTCGATTTCTTCTTCGACTGCTGCATTCGGGTTTAAATATGTGTTTACGCCAATAATCGGCAGTTCCCCGCTATGTTTTTTCATTTCGTAATACATCGATTCATCTTGAATTTTGCCGCGCTGATATTGCATTTCCATCGCACCAAGCACACCGCCACGCTCATCGAGACGCTCAAACTCTTTCAACACCGCTTCTTCAACTAAATCTGTTAATTCTTCGATAATGAATGAACCTTGTAGCGGGTTTTCGTTTTTCGTTAACCCATGTTCTTTTGTAATGATGAGCTGAATCGCCATCGCACGACGAACAGACTCCTCAGTCGGCGTGGTGATCGCCTCGTCGTAAGCGTTCGTATGAAGCGAGTTGCAGTTATCATGAAGCGCCATGAGCGCCTGTAATGTTGTACGAATGTCATTAAAATCAATTTCTTGGGCGTGAAGGGAACGTCCTGATGTTTGTACGTGATATTTCAACTTTTGGCTTCGTTCGTTCGCCCCATATTTCTCCCGCATCGCAACCGCCCAAATGCGCCGTGCTACCCGACCGATCACTGTATATTCTGGATCAAGACCGTTGCTGAAGAAAAACGATAAGTTTGGTGCAAAGTCATCAATATGCATGCCTCGGCTTAAATAGTATTCGACGTACGTAAAGCCGTTCGCCAGCGTAAATGCCAATTGTGTAATCGGGTTCGCTCCAGCTTCCGCAATATGATAGCCTGAGATGGAAACAGAATAATAGTTACGCACACGGTTGTCGATAAAATATTGTTGAATATCCCCCATCATACGTAAAGCAAACTCCGTTGAGAAAATGCACGTATTTTGCCCTTGGTCTTCTTTTAAAATATCCGCTTGGACCGTTCCACGCACCGTCTGCAACGTCTGTGCTTTCACTTGTTCGTATTCTTCTTGCGTCAGTTTTCGACCAAGCTCTGCTTCTTTCTTTTCGACTTGTTGATCGATCGCTGTATTCATAAACATCGCTAAAATGATCGGCGCAGGTCCGTTAATCGTCATCGATACAGATGTGAGCGGATCGCACAAATCAAAGCCTTTGTATAGCTTTTTCATATCATCTAACGTACAAACACTTACACCGCTCTCGCCAATTTTTCCGAAAATGTCTGGACGTTCATTCGGATCTTCTCCATATAACGTCACGGAGTCGAATGCCGTACTTAAACGTTTCGCTGGGTCGTCTTTGCATAAGTAATGGAAGCGGCGATTCGTCCGCTCCGGCGTACCTTCTCCTGCAAATTGTCGCTTCGGATCTTCCTCTTGCCGTTTAAACGGGAAAACACCAGCCGTAAATGGAAATGCCCCCGGAACGTTTTCTTTATAAAGCCAGCGTAAAATTTCCCCATAATCTTTAAACTTCGGCAACGCTACTTTCGGAATGCTTAAACCTGCTAAACTTTTCGTCTTTAACGGTGTGACAATTTCTTTATCGCGCACTTTTGTGACAAACTGTTCTGCGCTATATTTCTTTTTCACATCTTCCCATGAAGCTAATAACTTTCTTGACTCTGGTGTTAATTTTTCTTCATATGTTCGCTTAGCCTCTTGTAAAGCTGCCATGGCTTGTTCATCATGGCGTTCGTTCATGGTTTCAATGGCACCTTCAAGCTGAAATACGCGGCGAGCGATGTCACATTGCTCATTGACGCGTTGATGATATTGTCGAATCGTATCAGCAATTTCGCGCAAATAATGGCGCCGTTCGTTCGGAATGATCACATTTTGTTTTTCGACATGATCTACTTTTTGCAACGTCGTCGTCCAATTTGTTCCCATTCGTTCGTTAATTAAATCGATTAATGCGACAAAGAGCGTATTTGTTCCTGGGTCGTTAAATTGGCTTGCGATCGTGCCGAATACAGGCATTTCGCTCACATCGCGATCAAACAATTGATGGCTTCGTTGATATTGTTTTTGCACTTGGCGTTTCGCATCTTCTGAACCTTTGCGTTCAAATTTATTAATGACGATCAAATCGGCATAGTCGATCATATCGATTTTCTCAAGCTGCGATGGGGCGCCGAACTCGCTCGTCATCACATACATCGCAATATCACAAATATCTTTAATCGCTGCGTCGCCTTGACCGATGCCGCTCGTTTCTACGATCACTAAATCAAAACCTGCCGCTTTGACGACTTCAATGGCATCTTGAATCGCAAGCGACAATTCTGAACGCGAACTGCGCGTCGCTAAGCTGCGCATGTAGACGCGCGGCGAAGAAATGGCATTCATGCGAATACGGTCACCAAGCAATGCACCACCCGTTTTTTGTTTTGTCGGATCCACCGATAAAATCGCCACTTTTTTCTCAGGAATTTCATTTAAAAAGCGACGGACGAGCTCATCTGTGAGCGAGCTTTTGCCGGCTCCACCTGTTCCGGTAATCCCGATGACGGGAACGCGCTTGGCCATCGCTTTGACCTGTTGTAAAACTGTTTCTGCTGTCGCAGCTACTTCGCTATGGGCATTCACGCGGTTTTCACACACAGTAATTAATCGCGCCACCGCTTGAACGTCTCCGTTTGCTAATCGTTCGACTTCATCTGTTATTTCTCTGACCGTTGGGAAATCGCATTCTTCCATCATGATGTTAATCATTCCTTGCAACCCGTAACGCCGCCCGTCTTCTGGTGAAAAAATACGAGCAATACCATACGCGTGCAATTCTTTTATTTCCCTTGGAATAATTACGCCGCCACCGCCACCGTAAATGCGAATATGCGAAGCGCCTCGCTGTTGCAATAAATCATACATATATTTAAAAAATTCCATATGTCCGCCTTGATACGAAGATACAGCGATCCCTTGTACGTCTTCTTGAATCGCAGCGTTCACAATTTCTTCTACTGAGCGATTATGGCCTAGATGAATGACCTCCGCTCCACTCGCTTGTAAAATGCGGCGCATAATGTTAATGGCCGCATCGTGTCCATCAAACAAACTCGATGCCGTCACAAAGCGAACGTGATGTTTTGGACGATAAATGTGCGCCATCTTTCTCCCATCCCCTTTCGCTACCGCTTCATAATGCCTTCAAGCAATAGCTTTGTTTGCCATTCAATATATTCATCGAGCGTATACATTTTTTTCAACGCCCAACGACGGAACCCCCACATTTGACCGAGAACGAAAATGTTATGTGCAAATAATTGAATTTCTTGTTCTGTAAGGGAAAATACCCCGTTATCGACACAGCGTCGCAAAATATGTTCAAACATCGCCACCATTTGCAATTCTTTATTTAACACGTACGGGAGCGATTCTTTGCCGAGCGACTTCGCTTCTTGATACATGACGAGCACTTCGTCTTGCAGCTCGTCAACAACGCGAAAATAGTAATCAATCGCTAATTTTAACCCGTCTAAATCCCCTTTTGTCGTATCGATTGCTTGCTCCATGCGATCGCGTACTTCATCGTAAATACGGTCGCATACTAAATAAAGAACGTCTTCCTTTTTGCGAATGTATTCGTATAACGTTCCGATGCTAAAGCCAGAAGCGCGGGCAATTTCGCGCGTCGTCGTTTGATGAAACCCTTTTTGTTTAAATAGCGAAATCGCCCCTTTAATCATTTGATTGCGCCTTTTTTTCACAAGCCGTTCGTCTTTCACAGACGCGGGCACTTCACGCTTCTTCATTACATCACTCCTATTTCGTTAACATTCTTGAAATAACGATGCGCTGAATTTCTTGCGTGCCTTCATAAATTTGCGTAATTTTTGCATCGCGCATAAAGCGTTCTACTGGATAATCTTTCGTATAGCCGTAACCGCCGAAAATTTGTACCGCTTCAACGGTGACTTTCATCGCTGTATCCCCTGCAAACAATTTTGCCATCGCGGATTCTTTTCCGTACGGTAAGCCGTTTGATTCGAGCCATGCTGCTTGATATGTTAATAAACGTGCCGCTTCGATGGCCGTTGCCATATCCGCTAGTTTAAAAGCAATGCCTTGTTGTTCAGCAATTGGCTTGCCGAATTGAACGCGCCCTTTTGCATATTCAACCGCTGCATCTAACGCCCCTTGCGCGATGCCAACTGCCTGCGCCGCAATGCCATTTCGTCCGCCATCGAGCGTCATCATCGCAATTTTAAATCCGTCCCCTTCTTCCCCAAGTAAATTTTCTTTCGGAATGCGGCAATCTTCAAAAATAAGCTCCGTTGTCGGTGATGAACGAATGCCGAGCTTTTTCTCCTTTTTCCCGATCGAAAACCCAGGCGTTCCTTTTTCAACAATAAATGCGCTAATGCCGCGATGCTTTTTCTCTGGATCAGTGACCGCAAACACGACATAAATGTCCGCTTCTCCACCGTTTGTAATCCATACTTTTGAGCCGTTTAGTACGTAATGGTCGCCATCGCGAACAGCACGCGTTTTCATTGCTGAAACGTCAGAACCTGCCCCTGGTTCAGACAAACCGTATGCTCCAAGCTTTTCACCTGTCGCTAATGCCCGTAAATACGTTTGTTTTTGTTGTTCTGTCCCAAATTTATAAATCGGCCAGCTCGCTAAAGAAATATGAGCGGATAGGGTTACTCCTGTCGAGGCACACACTTTGGAAAGCTCCTCAACAGCGATCACATATGCTAAATAGTCGCTGCCGATGCCACCGTATTGTTCTGGCCACGGAATACCCGTTAAACCGAGCTCCGCCATTTTGTTGAAAATGCTGCGATCAAATCGTTCTTCTTCATCGCGTTCCGCCGCTGTCGGTGCCACTTCATTTTTCGCGAAGTCGCGCACCATTTTTCGTATCATTTCATGTTCTTCACTTAGTTGAAAATTCATTTTCCCATCCCCTTTAACAAATGTTTACTAATAACGAGCCGTTGAATTTCGCTCGTCCCTTCGTAAATTTCACATACTTTCGCATCGCGGAATAACCGCTCAACCGGGTAATCTTCTGTGTAGCCGTTCCCCCCAAAAATTTGTACCGCTTCAATGGCGTTTTCCATCGCTGTTTTTGATGCAAACAGCTTCGCCATCGATGCTTCTTTTCCACAAGGCATGCCGTTTGAGCGTAAAAAAGCAGCATGATAAACGAGCAATTTGGCCGCTTCGACGTTCGTTGCCATATCTGCTAGTTTAAAAGCGATGCCTTGTTGCTCGGCAATCGGCTTGCCGAACTGAATGCGTTCTTTCGCATAGCTCGTCGCATGTTCAAGCGCTGCTTCGGCAATGCCGAGCGATTGCGCCGCAATTCCAATGCGACCACTATCTAAATTAGCCATCGCAATTTTAAATCCGTGCCCTTCTTGACCGAGCAAGTTTTCTGCTGGCACACGCATATCTTCAAACGACAATTGTACCGTGCGCGATCCGTGAAGCCCCATTTTTTTCTCGTCTTTTCCGATGACAAGCCCAGGCGTCTGTTTTTCAACAATAAATGCGCTAACCCCTTTGCTTCCCTTTTCTTCTAGATTTGTGCGGGCAAACACGATGTACGTATCCGCTTCTCCACCGTTTGTAATAAATACTTTTGAGCCGTTTAATACGTAATGATCACCATCGCGAACAGCCGTCGTTTTTAAGCTTGCCGCGTCCGATCCCGATCCTGGCTCTGTTAAACAAAACGCCCCTAAATATTCTCCACGCGCGAGCTTCGGCACATATTTTTGCTTTTGCTCTTCCGTTCCCAAATATAAAATCGGATTTGTGCCAACAGACGTATGGACAGATAAAATAACCCCAACCGTTGCACTCACTTTTGAAATTTCATGAATGGCGATAATGTATGACGTAAAATCCATTCCTGCCCCGCCATATTGTTCAGGGACGGTAATCCCCATGAGACCAAGCTCCCCCATTTTTTCAAGGATGGGGCGCGGAAACTCTCCGCGCTCCATGCGCTCGACAAACGGAGCGATTTCATTTGCCGCAAACTCGCGCACCATTTGACGCATCATTTGTTGTTCTTCTGTAAAATGTAAATTCATGATGCCAACCCCTTTATTCGTACGTGTAAAATCCTCGTCCCGTTTTTCTTCCGAGCCAGCCTGCTTTCACATATTTACGTAAAAGCGGACACGGACGGTATTTGTCATCTCCAAGTCCATCATGAAGCACTTCCATAATGTATAAGCACGTATCTAATCCGATGAAATCGGCTAAGGTGAGCGGTCCCATCGGATGATTCATCCCGAGCTTCATCACTTCATCAATCGCTTCTTTTGTCGCAACCCCTTCATATAAACAATAAATCGCCTCGTTAATCATCGGCATTAACACACGATTGGAAACAAATCCCGGAAAGTCGTTTACTTCAACCGGTACTTTTCCTAACGTTTTTGTCATTTGTTCGATCGCTTCATACACTTCATCAGCTGTTGCGAGACCGCGAATAATTTCCACGAGTTTCATGACCGGTACCGGATTCATAAAATGCATGCCAATCACTTTTTCTGGTCGTTTCGTTGCTGCGGCAATTTCTGTGATCGGTAATGAGGACGTATTTGTTGCTAAAATGGCATGCGGAGGTGTGATTTCATCTAGTTGTGCAAATAACGCTGTTTTCACATCCATATTTTCAACGACCGCTTCGATCACGATATCAACATCGCTCCCATCGCGCACATTTGTCGAGGGGCGGATACGGCCCATCGTTTCATCGCGCTGCTGTTCGCTTAACGATCCTTTTTCAACAAATTTGTTTATGCTTTTTTTAATATTGTTAAGCCCCCACTGGACGCGCTCTTCGTTCACGTCGTTTAAAATGACATCATATCCTGCCGTTGCGCACACTTGGGCAATACCTGAGCCCATTTGCCCAGCGCCAACAACCATCACTTTTTTCATCTTCCCATCCCCCATTAATGAACTTCAATCATGATTGCGTCGCCTTGACCGCCGCCGCTACAAATGGCTGCAATACCCGTGCCGCCACCACGGCGTTTTAATTCATGAATTAACGTAATAATAATGCGCGCACCGCTTGCACCGATCGGATGCCCGAGCGCAATGGCGCCACCGTTGACGTTCACTTTTTCTTCTGGCAAATCAGCAATTTTCATGCTTGCTAAAGCGACGGCTGCAAACGCTTCGTTAATTTCGAATAAATCAATGTCATGTACGGTTTTTCCTGTTTTGCGCAACAATTCATTGATGACGATGCCTGGTGTTTTCGGAAAATCTTTCGCTTCCACCGCAATGGCCGCATGAGCAACAATCGTCGCAAGCGGAGTAAGCCCTTCTTTTTGCGCGCGCTCTTCGCTCATTAATACAAGCGCGCAAGCTCCGTCATTTACGCCTGGCGCATTTCCTGCCGTAATCGTGCCCGTTGGATCAAACACGGGCGCCAGTTTTGCTAATTTTTCAAGCGATGTATCTTTTCGTGGTGATTCATCAATCGCTACCGTGATCGGCTCTCCTTTTCGTTGCGGAATGGCAACAGGGACGATTTCTTCTGCTAGCTTTCCACTTTCGATCGCCGCAATCGCTAATTGATGGCTACGATACGCCCAACGGTCTTGCTCCTCACGCGTAATACTTAATTCTTTCGCTGTTTCACTTCCATAAATACCCATATGCACACCTGTGAAGCTGCATGTTAATCCGTCATACACCATTAAATCTTTTACTGTCGAATCGCCCATGCGCAACCCCCAACGCGCTTTCGGCAACATATACGGGGCATTGCTCATCGACTCCATTCCACCTGCCACGATGACGTCCGCATCCCCTGCGCGAATGATTTGATCGCCAAGCGTGACGCTGCGCATACCAGAGGCGCATACTTTATTGATTGTTTCTGTTTTCGTCTCCCATGGAATGCCTGCTTCTCTAGCCGCTTGCCGCGATGGAAGTTGCCCTTGTCCACCTTGCAATACGGTGCCAAATACGACTTCATCGACATGTTCTGCATTCACATGTGCGCGCACTAACGCTTCTTTGATCGCAATGCCTCCAAGTTGTGCTGCGCTCAATGCGCTTAAACTTCCTCCAAATTTCCCAAATGGCGTACGTACCCCGCTAACAATGACCGTTTTCCCCATGTTTCTCCCCCTTTTCGTCATAAGAAAGCCCTTTCAAAAATATTGAGCGAACGCTCGTTCAACAATGGACGGGCAAAGAAGGCGCACGAGAATCGTACACCTTCCTATTGCTTTCATTATACTGAAAATATCTTAAAAATAAAACTATTTATTTTTTTTAGAATTTTTAATGAACAGAGCCAAATACCGCTTTTTCCAACAGCTCCGCCACATCGTACGTGCCGACTTTTTCTTCTACTTCTTTCGCTTTCGTTCCATCTGATAACATCGTTAAACAGTACGGACAGCCAGAGCTGATGACTGTCGGATTCACTTCTAGCGCCTGTTCTGTGCGCGCTACGTTAATGCGCGTGCCCGTCGTTTCTTCCATCCACATTAATCCGCCGCCAGCCCCGCAACACATGCCTGTCTCACGATGACGTGCCATCTCCACGAGCTTCACACCCGGAATCGCTTTCAAAATTTGACGCGGTGCATCGTATACGTCGTTATATCTACCTAAATAACATGAATCGTGGAACGTCACGACTTCGTTGACTTCATATTTCGGAACGAGGCGCCCTTCTTCTACAAGCTTTGCTAGTAACTCTGTATGGTGATATACTTCCGCTTCAAATCCGAAACCTGGATATTCATTTTTAAATGTGTTGTACGCATGTGGATCGATCGTCACAATTTTTTTCACGCCTGCTTTTTCAAATTCAGCAATGTTTGCTGTTGCTAGTTCTTGGAATAAAAATTCGTTTCCTAAACGACGTGGAGTATCGCCAGAGTTTTTCTCCTTGTTTCCTAAAATCGCAAATTTTACCCCTGCCTCATTTAATAGGCGCGCAAAAGCTAACGCAATTTTTTGGCTTCGATTATCAAACGATCCCATCGAACCAACCCAGAATAAATATTCAAATTCTTCGCCTGCTTTTTGCATCTCTTTCACTGTCGGAATGCGTACATCTTCACGCAACTCGCGCCAGTTTTCTTTCTCTTTTCGGTTCAATCCCCACGGATTGCCTTGACGTTCAATATTTGTCATCGCCCGTTGTGCATCCGCATTTAATTTTCCTTCTGTTAATACGAGATAACGACGTAAGTCAATAATTTTATCGACATGTTCGTTCATAACTGGACATTGGTCTTCACAGTTGCGGCACGTCGTACATGCCCAAATTTCTTCCTCTGTAATGACATCGCCAATTAAGTTTGGCATTTCGATCGTTGCTGCTTGTTCTTGCATTCCTTGCGCCATAAAAGCAAGCTGGTTTCCTTTTGTATTCGCAAACGCAAACGTCGGTACCCAAGGCGCCTTCGATGTAATGGCTGCCCCTTTTTCTGTTAAATGGTCGCGCAATTTTAAAATGAGGTCCATCGGTGATAGCATTTTCCCTGTCCCCGTTGCTGGACACATGTTTGTACAGCGTCCACACTCCACACAGGCATATAAATCGATGAGTTGTGTTTGCTTAAAGTCTTCGATTTTCCCAACACCAAACGATTCTTGTGTTTCATCTTCAAAATTGATTTTCTCAAGCTTCGGTCTCGTTAATCGACTGAAAAAGACGTTCACTGGTCCAGCGATTAAATGCGCATGTTTGGATTGTGGCACGTACACTAAAAACGTTAATAAAATAAGCAAGTGCACCCACCAAGCGACAAAAAACAATACAGCTGCTCCTGTTTCTCCTACCCAACTAAACGCAAATGCAATCGCAGAAGCGACAGGTTCGCTCCATGATGTTCCTTCGTTATGCCAAATGCGTCCCATACCGTTACCGAACAGCACGGAAAGCATGAGTCCACCGATAAAAATAAGGACAAGCCCTGCTTTAAAATCTCGTTTTAAACGAACAAGCTTTTCGATGTAACGGCGATAAAACGCCCATAAAACAGCCACTAAAATAAGTAATGTTACAATTTCTTGAAAAAACGTAAACGCTGGATATAGTGGTCCGAGCGGTAAGTGCGCCCCTGGGACAAGCCCTTTAATGATGAAATCAATGGCACCAAACTGTACGAGAATAAAGCCGTAAAAGAACATAACGTGGATAATGCCGCTTTTTTTGTCTTTTAACAGCTTTTTTTGTCCAAAGACGTTCACCCATATGTTTTGCATGCGCTCTTTTACTTTTCCATCAAACTCCACTTTTTTCCCTAATTGAATATAAGCGATGCGCGTTTTCACGAGATACACGAATAAATGAACGGCGTACGCTGTCACAAGTAAAAAAGCGATCCAGTTCAACCAAAGCACGATACTCTTCCCCCTTTGTTGTAAAAATAAAATAAATTTTCTGAACAAACTTACTTTCATTATATAATGAATGAGCGTTCAGTCAATATTTTTTCTTATTTTTTATTTTCTTTTTGGGGAAACTACGACAACGAAAGGAGTGAAGACATTGCGCTGGCTCGTCATTGTTATCATTTTATTGTTTCTTCTTTTACTTGATTATAAATGGGGAGACAAAGTTGCAAAAAATGCCGCACGGAAAAAAATCGGCATCGAACGACAAAGCGATATCACGCTATTTACGACGGGTGAAACGCTGTTCGATGATTACTTTGCAGAGTTAGAACGAGCAAAACATCATATTCACATTTTATTTTATATCGTGCGCGATGATGAAATGGGACAACGCTTTTTTTCTTTACTTGAACAAAAGGTAAATGAAGGGGTAGAAGTGCGTCTGCTCGTCGATTGGGTCGGAAGTTTCGGACTACCGTCTTCCCTTCGACAAAAAAGCGGGCAATTCGCCTTTGCGAACCGTCCGACATTGCCGTTTTTTTTCTATAAGCTAAACGAGCGAAATCATCGCAAAATTACTGTCATTGACGGAAAAATCGGCTATTTAGGCGGGTTTAACGTCGGAAAAGAATATATCGGTCAAGATCCGAAGTTTGGCCATTGGCGCGACTATCATTTAAAAATAACGGGGGAAGGGGTGGCTGATTTACAACGGCAGTTCGCAGAAGATTGGAAAGAAGCAACGGGGCCATCGTTTGGAGATGATGAACGATATTTCCCATCTCTTCAAAAAGGAGCGGTAAAACATCGATTTCTTCCGACAAACGGGGCGTATTTGGAAGAGGAGTTTATTGAGCTCATCAAGCACGCCAAACGGGAGATCGTCATCGGTACTCCGTACTTTATCCCGAGTAAAAAAATGATGAATGCTCTTTTGGAAGCGATAAAGCGTGGGGTGCAACTAACGGTTATCGCACCGATCCAAGCGGATCATCCGTTTGTGAAAGAAGCTTCATTCCCTTATTTTCGTCAGCTTCTTCATGCAGGCGCTCATATTTATCAGTTTTATAACGGGTTTTACCATGCAAAAGTGATCGTCATTGATGATGACATATGTGATATCGGCACCGCAAATTTCGATCGCCGCAGTTTGTTTATCAATTACGAGATGAATTGTTATATATATGACAAACCGTTTATTCAACATGTGAAACAAACGATCGCTCGCGATATCGACACATCTACATTGTTGACAGCGGAATATTTCCGTAAGCAATCGTGGCTTCATCGCTTCAAAGAAGCCGTTGCAACGATGTTGTCTCCATTACTATAAAAAGCCCTTCTCGACCGAGAAGGGCTTTCGTATTACATTTTTTCTGGCGCATGTACTCCAACGAGCGCTAAAGCATTTTTTAATGTAATTTGCACCGCTTTCATGAGCGCTAGGCGGGCGCGGCTTTTTTCAACGTTCGCTGCATCAAGCACTTTTTCTGCATTGTAAAAACTATGAAGTGCCGATGCGAGATCAAAAATGTAGTTCGTCATGCGATGTGGTGAACGTTTCACAGCTGCCTCTGCCACAGCGGAAGGAAATTCCCCTAGCTTTTTCAATAAGTCAATTTCTTTTTCCGCTAATTCGTATGTGAATGACAAATCACCGTCATAACGCCATCCTTGTTCCTCGCCTTGACGCAGCATGCTGCATACGCGTGCATGAGCATATTGCGCATAATACACAGGGTTTTCGTTCGATTGCGATACGGCTAAATCCATATCGAAATCTAAATGCGTATCCGATGAGCGCATCGCGAAGAAATAGCGCGTTGCGTCTAATCCGACTTCTTCCATTAAGTCACGCAACGTCACCGCCTTTCCTGTCCGCTTGCTCATGCGCACTTTTTCACCGTTTTGATATAAACTGACGAGCTGAATAATTTCAACTTCTAATACATCCGGATCGTACCCGAGCGCAGCGATCGCCGCCTTCATGCGCGGAATATAACCGTGATGATCCGCTCCCCAAATGTTAATAATTTTTTCAAAGCCGCGCTCAAGTTTATCTTGATGGTATGCGATATCTGGTAATAAATATGTGTACGTTCCATCTTGCTTAATGAGCACGCGGTCTTTGTCGTCGCCGAATGTCGTCGAGCGGAACCATGTCGCGCCATCTTGTTCATAAATATGACCTTTTTCACGTAACGTTTCAAGCGCTTTATCGATTTTTCCGTTATGATAAAGCGACGTCTCCGAATACCAAACGTCAAATGTGACGCGGAAGTCTGCTAAATCTTTTTTAATTTTATCCATTTCAAACGCTAATCCGTACTCACGGAACAGCTGAAGCCGTTCTTGTTCATCAAGCGTGACAAATTTGTCGCCATGTTCTTCCGCTAGCTTTTTCCCTAATTCAATAATATCTTCACCGAAATATCCATCTTCCGGCATATCTTTCTCGATTCCGAGCGCTTGAAAATAACGTGCTTCTACCGATTTCGCTAAGTTGGCAATTTGATTGCCGGCATCGTTAATGTAATATTCACGCGTAACATCAAAGCCTGCTTTTTTCAAAATGTTGCATAATGAATCGCCAACCGCTGCTCCACGAGCATGTCCTAAATGTAAACTACCTGTTGGGTTTGCTGAAACAAACTCAACTTGCACTTTTTGACCTTGACCGACGTTTGTTTCACCGTATGCGTCCCCTGCTTGTAAAATGGCGGGAACGAGCTCTGTTAAATAACGATTGTCCATGTAAAAATTAATAAATCCTGGTCCAGCAATGTCTACTTTTTTCACGAACACAGCTTCACCGTTAAAATGACGAACGATGTCTTCCGCAATCATACGCGGCGCCTTTTTCGCCACGCGCGCTAACTGCATGGCGACATTTGTTGAATAATCACCGTGCGCTTTATCTTTCGGTGTCTCTAAAATGACGCTTGGCACGTCTGCTTCTGTCGCGACCCCTGAACGAATGACCGCTTCTTTTATTTCTTCTTTTAACTTTTGTTTCATTTGTTCAACAATATTCATCGCTTTGCCTCCTTAAACGAAATCGTCACCGCATGACGACCAACATGTTTCCCTGATAAGTGAAGTATGTAAGAAAAAAACAACTGCCCTTTTTTCGTTTTCTCGTTATACTGATACAGCACTTGTTCTGTTTTTGTTTTCATTTCCCAGCGCGCCACTGGGCTTTCGTACGTGCCGATCGTTTCCGACTGTTTACGAAACGTATGGCGCATCGAAATGGCACCAGAGCGAAGCACGACAACTTCATCATTGGCGATTTTTACGACGTTTTTAATCGTTTCTCCTTCATGCGTCTCTTCAAACGTCACATACGTCGCATCTCCTTTTAAGTAGTATAAACCATTTGCCTCGATGACAACAATTTCTTTTCGCACGCCATCACGAATTTCTGTCACTTGCTTTAGTTGTATCGGTATTCCGTTCACCTTCCCCACACCCTCGCTGTTGTTGTGACTGTAGTTAAGTAGGTTATCAATTTTATTAAAATCATAAAATCATGGGAAAGATTTTAACAAAATTGTTTATCCGTCCACGTCGTTTAAGCGACATGTACTCGGATCGGGTGTAACCCCACACCCACTATCCCATTGGCAAACGCCTTTGGGAATACTTTTCTCATGATGTTGTATGCCCCATTGACATCTGCGTGGATAAGCGTTCCGTTTTCAGATTGAAACAGCCCACGCTTGATTCGTTTTCCTTTGTATTGTTTTTGTTTCTTCATTTCTTCCATGTCTAAAAAACTGCATTTCGATGTATAGCTTTCTTCTGTCACGACGACGCGAATGCCATGCTGTACCGCTTTGTACTGCAACTGATGAAGAAACGTTTGATACGGAATGTGAACGAACGCTTGATTTGTACGCTTTCCGAGATGGACTTCACGCTTCCAATCTTTATTCATCCCCACCACAATCGTATCGCAGTCTAAAGACAGCGCATGTTTCATGACAAAGGCACTCGCTTGGTGCATAAAGTTTTCTACGATGCGGTTTCGTTTTTCTGTCATTTTGCTCATTCGTTTTGTCCAATCGAGTCCATTCATCTGTTTCGCTACTTTGCGGTAGTGGCTCATTTGTTTGTTGTAGTATTGATTGACGGATTTTAGACCTTTACCATTGATGACGATCGGTTGTTTCCCCACATTGTTCACAATGGTTGCGAAGTTATCTAATCCTAAATCAATACTGATGTATCTGTTGTGATCTTGTTTTTGGGGTGGAATAGGGATGTTGTAAACGACTTCGACGATGATATGGCGGTGTTTTGGAATAAATCGGACTTGTTGAAGCTTCCCTTTCATGTTTGTTTTTAACCGAAACCCTTGAAAACAGGCAGGAAATGTTATATGCTCATCGACGACTTTGCATGATTGATTCGTTAGCACAAGCACATATCGTCCGTCTTTTTTGAGATATTTGGGCGGTTTCGGTCTGCCTGTATATTTGTCTTTGTTTTTTGCCCAATCTTTCATCGATTTAAAAAATGATTGCCAATTTTGATGCAACATCCTTAACGTTTGTTGGGCACATTGAGCCATTGGCATCGCCCGATAGTCTGTATCCATCCCTTCTGTTTTCAGCAACTTGTCTAGCTTGTTGTAAGAAAGATACGTGCCGTGTCGAAAAAACGTTTGTCTGACTTGATAGTTGGCGAAGTTGTACAAGTTTTTTGACCGAAAACAATACTCATCGATCATCGGATAATACGGATGAGTGGCGCAAATCATATGCCTTTCCACTCGATTCGCCATCATGATCGTTGTTCACCTCGCTTTCTCTTTTACTATATATGTTCATCAGAGAGCCATGCAATAAGATGTAAAGATAATCACGAAAGAAGTGGGATCTCAAATATATTTTATCAAAATGTTTAATATATTTTTACGATTGAATGAAAAAACAGAACCATATACACTTTTAAATGGAGTAAACGCATGGGCTAAAATAAATAATCCGCCCCATTTTTTTACTTGTTCTTGCAGATGTTTTCCTGAAACATATATGCGTTGTGAACTAAGCGAACGATTTTTTACATATATCGCCATCCAATCAGAAAATTTGCGCATCGTATCAATCGTCGGGAAGAAAACTAATACATGAATCGGGCCTTGACAATGGTCATCATATATTTCTATTTCGCTTCCTAATAACATCGTTACACCATGCGTGATTATTCCCCCATCTTCATGCTCCATCCAACGATGTTTTTCGATATGTTGCTCGATTTCTTGTAATATTTCCGGCACATGTGCATCAACAATACCAATCATTTGCAGTCCTTTTGTATATGTCGCTTCCTGTACAATATTTGATAACGTTAATGATTTCGCCCCTGTTATTTTTACCGGCCGCTGTGAAGCCGTTCGACCAATATGGATGTGTAAATCAACAAAATAACGGTTCATCATGTTTCTTTTCAACGCTCCATAAGCGACATGCGCGCATTTAAAATTTGATTCGGGCTTTTTAATTGAAAACATCCTGCTCCATCGACAACATCAATCGTCATTTGTTCATCAAAGAAAATGAGCCGATGTTT
>OFGS01000046.1_pt1 | contig 36413 bp, 38 predicted proteins | sample 1521851 | NCBI WGS metagenome assembly OFGS01 (sample SAMEA3142070, study PRJEB24117) | hot springs metagenome
TAATATTGTATTGAGCCATTCCTCATCCCTCCTGTTAGATTTAGTTTTTGGTTCTTCTTTATTTCTATTCTAACCAGAGGGTGAGGGGTGGCTCAATCCCTTTTTACACAATTATATAGACTCAACTGGAGCTGACGGTAATGAAACTTGGATTTTTAACAGCCTGTCTTCCAAGAGAAAGCCTTGAAAATCTTGTTGTGTGGGCAAAAAGCATTGGTTTTGAGATGCTGGAGGTTGCGTGCTGGCCTATAAAAAATACCAGAGACTACTCTGGTACAACCTTGGATGTTGCAAATCTCACAGAAGAGCAAGCTGAAAGAATCAAAAAACTTTTTGAGCAGAACAATATGCAAATTTCTTCTCTTGCGTACTATGACAACAACCTGCACCCTGACCTTGTGATAAGAAAATCTTACCATGACCATTTAAAAAAGGTGATTGATGCAGCAAACCTTCTTGGCGTCAAGTATGTTGGGACCTTTGTTGGGAGAAACTATAACAAGACAATCAAGGAAAACTTTGATGAGTTTGAGATTGTCTTTAAAGAGATTTTGGAGTATGCAAAGGAAAAAGGAGTTTCTATTATAATTGAAAACTGCCCTATGCCGGGCTGGAACCCAAACGGTGGATGGATGGGTACAATCTCATATTCACCAGAACTTTGGGAAGAGATGTTTTCAAGGCTGCCTTACGACAACTTTGGTTTGAACCTTGACCCGTCACACCTTATTTGGCTTGGGATTGACCCTGTTTCGGTCATAAAAGAGTTCAAAGACAAGATATTCCATGTCCATGCAAAGGATACTCAGATTTTGAAAGACAAGCTCAATAAATATTCTATTTTTGGTAGCCAAATTCAAAGAAAAAATGAATGGGATATGGGATATTGGGTGTACAGAATGCCGGGCAGAGGCGAGATTAACTGGAAAACATTTTTGAAAGAGCTAAAACAAAACGGGTATAACTTTGTTGTGAGCATAGAACACGAAGACCCAGAGTATGAGGGGACTGAAGAAAAAGTAAAAGAGGGACTAAGGCTTGGGTTTGAATATTTAAAAGGTATCTTGAATGAAATTTAGAAAAAAAATAGTTCATTTAAGTTATTTATGCGGTCGGGAGTAAAATTTTGCCGACCGTTTTTGTTTTGTAACAACTTTTTAATATTTGAGTAGTAGAAGCAGGCACAAAAAAAGGGTAAAATATTATATATGAAAACTTGAAAAAAATCAAAGTAAGGGGCAGACAAAAATGGTAGGGTATTTACTGCCACATCCACCAGTCTTGATTCCCGAGATTGGGAGAGGCGAGGAGAAAAAGTGCCAGGCAACCTTGGAAGCTTTGGAAAAGGTAGCAGATGAGATAGCTGAATACAAACCTGAGGTTATAGTCATAATATCACCCCATGCACCTGTGTTTTCGGATGCTTTTTTCTTGAACGACAAGCCAGAAATTAGTGGAAGCCTTGCAAGATGGGGTGTATATGGAATTGCATTTAGGTTTAAAAATAACCTTGAGATAGTTCAAGACATAGCAAAGATGTGTAGCCAGGAAGGTTTGGTAGCTGCATTTGTGTCAGACAAAATTCAAAAAAGATATGGAGTTTCGCGAGAACTTGACCATGGAGCATTAGTCCCGCTTTATTTTATCACCAAAAAGTATAAAGAATTTGAGCTTATTCACACATCTTACTGTATGCTTGATGATATAAAGCTTTATAAATATGGAATGATACTCAAAAGAGCAATCGAAAAACAAGGGAAAAGAGGCTTGATTGTAGCTTCAGGTGACCTTTCGCACAAACTCTCTTACGATGGACCTTATGGGTTTGCAAAAGAAGGACCTGAGTTTGACAGACTTTTGGTTGAACTTTTGCAAAGTAGCAATGTACGAGCACTCTATAGCATAGACCCTGAGCTTTCAGAAAAGGCGGCAGAATGCGGTTTTAGGTCCATAAAGGTTTTGCTTGGAGCATTTGAGGGGTATGAAGTAGAATCCAAGGTTTATTCTTATGAAGGACCATTTGGTGTTGGATACTGTGTTGCTGCCTTTTACCAGAAAGGGGAAGCAAATTCTTCTTTGCTTGATGAGATAGTGAAAAAAAGAGAAGAGAGACTAAAAAAGATAAGAGAAAATGAAGATGAGTATATAAGACTTGCAAGGGAAAGCTTAGAATACTATGTAAGACACCGCAGGTACTTAGACCACATACCAGATTATGTCACAGAAAGGATGCTAAAAGAAAGAGCAGGAGTTTTTGTGTCAATCAAAAAAGATGGGAATTTAAGAGGCTGTATAGGCACAATTTTCCCCACACAGGAGAATATCGCAAAAGAGATAATCAGAAATGCTGTTGCAGCAGGGTTTCATGACCCGAGGTTTGAAGAGGTCAGAGAAGATGAGCTTGAAAGTTTAGTGTATGATGTTGATATTCTAAGTCCACCTGAGAAGGTGAGCTCAATTGATGAGCTTGACCCTAAAAAATATGGAGTTATTGTGAGAAAAGGAACAAGGCAAGGGCTTTTGCTTCCTGACCTTGAAGGGGTTGACACAGTTGAAGAGCAGCTAAGAATCGCCTGCAGAAAAGCAGGAATTGACTATGAAAGTGAAGATTTTGAGATAGAAAGGTTTACAGTTGAAAGACACAAGTAAGGGAAGAGGAAAGAAATGGTTGAGGCAAGATATTATGAAAAGCTTGAAGGCAAAAAAGTCAAATGCAAGCTCTGTCCGCATGGATGCATTCTACCACAGGGCAGCACTGGTTTTTGCAGGGCAAGAAAAAATGTTGATGGCAGGCTTTTTTCGCTAAACTATGGCTATATTTCTTCAATTGCATTTGACCCTATAGAGAAAAAACCTCTTTATCATTTTTATCCGGGGTCGAGCATACTCTCTATAGGGACATTTGGGTGTTCGTTTAGATGCCTTCACTGCCAGAACTTTGAGATTTCCCAGCTAACTCCAAATGTGTTCGAGGTTGAGACTGAAAAGCTGATTGCTCTTGCCAAGAAAGACCCCAAGTGCATCGGTATTGCTTTTACTTACAATGAACCTACCATCTGGTTTGAATATGTAATGGATGTGGCAAAAGCTTTTAGACAGGAAGGGCTAAAGACTGTGCTTGTCACAAACGGGTATTTGAATGAAGAACCGCTCAATGACCTTCTTGAAGTGATTGACGCAGCAAACATTGATGTGAAAGCTTTTAATGATGAGTTTTATAAAAAGGTTTGCAGCGGGGATTTAGAGACGGTGAAAAGGTTTGTTGAGATTTGCGCTAAAAAGATTCATATTGAAATAACAACACTCATTATACCAACGTTAAATGATAGGGATGAAGAAATAGAAAGTCTTGCAAAGTGGATTGCCTCAATTGATGATAGAATTCCGCTACACCTTACAAGATATTTTCCAAGATACAAGATGACCCTTCCACCAACTCCAAAAGAAACGTTAATGAGACTGAGAGAGGTTGCTAAGAAGTATCTTGTGAATGTGTATCTTGGCAATATTTAAAAAATAGTGGGGGAGAAAGGTTTGCTGAAAGATTTTTCTTTTTATCTTCAGGAGTTTTTGAGAAATGTAACGCTTATAAGAATTTCGCTGTTTGATATTATTGACATTGCAATTGTGTCGTTTGTGATATACAAAATAATTGTGTGGATAAAAGACACAAGAGCGTATCAGCTCATAAAAGGAATAGCGGTGCTAATTGTTATTACACAGGTGAGCAAGTGGCTGAGTCTTAATGTCATAAACTGGCTTTTGACGAATACACTATCTTACGGTGTTTTGGCGCTTTTGATAGTTTTCCAGCCAGAGCTAAGACGAGCTTTAGAGGAGATTGGTAGAAGCAAAATCTGGGGCAAGTTTTTGTGGCTTGGCCCTGATGAGGAAATGGCAATAAAGTGGCAAAACAGCGTTGAAGAGATTATAAAAGCTGTGATGTATCTTTCCAAAAACAAAATTGGTGCATTGATTGTTGTCGAAGGTCAGACCAAAATAGGGGATATTATCAACACAGGGATTATAATTGATTCAGAGATTTCATCCCAGCTTTTGATAAATATATTTATTCCAAACACCCCACTTCATGATGGCGCAGTGATTATAAGAGATGGAAAGATAAAAGCAGCTGCATGTTTTTTGCCTCTATCTGAGAACAGGTACATAAGTAAAGAGCTTGGAACGCGGCACAGAGCGGCACTTGGGATTTCCGAAAACTCTGATGCAACAGCAATTGTTGTGTCGGAAGAGACAGGTATTATTTCTGTTGCGTACAATGGTGGTCTTACAAGAAACTTAGGACCTGAGGCTTTAAGAAAAATACTTCTCAGACCTTTGAAACAAGAAAAAGAGAAAAATGGGCTAAGTATTTTCAAGTGGAGGCGTTAGGGTTTGAAAAAGATTGCAATAAAAAAACCAAAAGACGACAATTTCTGGCTCAAAGTTGTTTCAGTTTTGATTGCAATTGTTTTGTGGTTCTATGTAAATAGCATTATAAATCCTATAAAGAAAAGAGAGATAATTATTCCTATTAGATACAACATTACAACTTTGTCAAAGGGCCTTGTGATGAAAGAAGCTGACGCCAAAGAGGTAAGAATAGTTATAAGCGGGACGCAAGATGAGCTTAGCAAGGTTGACGAAAAGAATATCCAGGCAACGGTAGACTTTTCTGATATAAGACAGACAGGTGATGTAAAACTTCCAATAGCTATCCAGAACCCTTACCACAGGATTAACATAGACAGTGTGTATCCTAAAAACGTTACAGTGTCTATTGACAATCTTGTGACAATCCAGAAAGATGTTACGGTTGAAATAAATGGAAATCCTAAGAAGGGTTATATTATAAATAATTATCAGGAAGAGCCTAACGTGATAAGCATAAAAGGTGCTGAGAGTGATATAAAAGAGATTTCGAAATGCGTAGCTCAGCTGAACTTAAGTCTTAACGACAGGTCGTTCAAAGCGTCTGTACCTGTGAAGGTAATAGATTCAAGGGGAAAAGACATAACATCGCTTTTTGACCTGTCCCAAAAGAGCATAGATGTGTATGTGGAGATACTCAAGACAAAACAGGTACCTTTGAGTGTCAAGTTCAAAGGTAGTCTTCCACCAAGCAAAGTGATATCAAAGATAATTTTAAAACCTTCTACAATCAATATAGCAGGAAAAGAAGAAGACATAAACTCAATAAATGAGATTGTTGTGGGGACTATTGATACAAAGATGCTTGAAAATAAATCAACATTCCAGTTTGACTTCAGTCTTCCAAAGAATATAAAGTCTTTAGATAATGTAAAACAGGTTACAATCACCATATACACAGATTCAGTTGTCGAGAAATCTATCAATATCCCTGTTGAAGTGAGAGGACTATCACCAGGGCTTGTTGTAAAACTCAGCCCTGACAAGGTTAAAGTAGAACTCAAATACTACCAAAGTGCGCAAAATTCTATAGATTTTAATTCTTTGAAGGCGTATGTGGACGTTTCAAATCTGACCAAAGGAAGTTACGACCTTCAGGTGTTGGTTGAAAAGCCTTCAAACATAGAAGATTTTGATGTCTTCCCCACTTACATAAGAGTGGAAATTTCAGAAAATAGTCAGTCTCAACCTCAATCTCAATAAAAAATACTGGGTGCGAAGAAAAAAGAGGAGATGACCGATGCTGCTTGAGGAAAAGCTTTCTAATCTTCCAACATCGCCGGGCGTTTATATAATGAAAGATGAAAATGGAAATGTTATATATGTTGGCAAGGCTGTAAACCTGCGAAATAGGGTCAGACAGTATTTTCAAAACTCCCAAGACATGCCGCCAAAGACAAAGCTCATGGTAAAAAAAATAAAAGACCTTGACTATATTGTGACAGACAACGAGGTAGAAGCTTTGATTTTAGAGTGCAACCTTATAAAAGAATACAGGCCCAAATACAATGTTCTGCTCAGGGATGACAAAAACTACCAGTATATAAAGATAACAAACGAGATGTTTCCACGGCTTGTGACAACAAGAAAGGTTGAAAAGGACGGCAGCCGTTATTTTGGTCCGTATGTCAGTGGGTATTCTGTAAAGCAGACGGTGGAGCTACTCAAAAGCCTTTTTATGCTCAGGACATGTAAGAAAAAGTTTCCTGACCAGCTTGGCAAGGGCAGGCCCTGCCTTAATTTTCATATAGAAAAGTGTCTTGGTGTGTGCAAAGGGGATGTATCTGAGGAAGAATACCAAAAGCTTGTTGACAGAGCTGTAAAGGTTTTGAGCGGCAAGGGCGATGAGATTGTTGAAGAGCTCAAAGCAAAGATGTTTGAATATGCCGAGAATCTAATGTTTGAAAAGGCACAGGAGATAAAAAATAAGCTTTCAAGCCTTGAGCAAATAATTACAAAACAGAAAGTCGTTTATGCAGATGACAGAAGCGAAGATGTTATAAACTTTGCAAAAGATGACACACACATTGCAATTGTCGTGCTGATTATCAGAAATGGCAAGCTTATAAACAAGGAAGAGTTTGTTTTGAAAGCTGAGGAGGACACATTTGAGAGGTTTTTAGAACAGTACTACTCTGATGTTGTATCGCTGCCAAAGGAAATCATAATTCCTCACAGAATAAAAAATGCTGATAATATTGAAAAGATGATTGAAAAACTTTATGGGTTTAAAGTGAAAGTAACCATTCCAAAACAGGGTGAAAAAAAGCAGCTTCTTGACATGGCAAAAAAGAATGCAGAGATTTCCCTTGCGAACAGGCAAAGAGTAGATGATGTTTATGCTGAGGCGCTTTTAAATCTTAAGAATATGCTTGGGCTTGAAAATGAAATTGAGAAGATAGAAAGCTACGACATTTCCAACATTGCAGGTGCAGACAATGTAGGGACCCTTGTTGTGTTTGAGGATGGAAAATTCAACAAAGAATTTTACAGAAAGTTCAAAATAAAAGGATTTGAAGGGCAGGATGATATAAGAAGCGTCAAAGAGGTTTTGACAAGGAGGTTCACAAACTTAGAAAAGCATGGGAGAATCCCTGATTTGATATTAATTGATGGTGGACAAAATCAGGTCAATGCTGCTTTAGAGGTTTTGAACGCTTTGGGATTTTCTATTCCTGTTGCTGGCATGGTAAAGGATGATAGGCACAAAACAAGGGACTTGATTTACAATGGTAAAGAAGTAGGTATTCAAGAGTATCCGCTTGTGTATAAACTTATATATGCTATTCAAGAAGAGACGCACAGGTTTGCGGTGAAGTTTCACAGAGAAGTTAGAAAGAAGCATCTGTATGAGTCAATTTTAGATGAAATAGAGGGAATAGGAGAGAAGAGGAAACTCAAGCTCTTTAGGACTTTTGGATCAATTGACAATTTGCGAAAGGCAAGCATTGAAGAGATTGTAAAGGCAGCTGAAATTCCATATGAGGTTGCTTTGAAGATAAAAGAAAAGATTGGAGTATAAAAATAAATTGACGCAGAAAGAAAGGTGTGGGTACAAATTGTTCTACACGACAGTTGGCAAAATAATAAAAGAGCTCAATTTAGAGTGTTTGACAGAAATCAGTGGAGTTGAAGAGAGAAAGATAAAGGATATGAACTTAAATAGACCCGCCTTGCAGCTTATGGGGTTTTTTGAGTATTTTGATGAACAGAGGGTTCAGATAATCGGAATCTCTGAGATGGCGTATTTGAAGACCATGACACCGTCGCAGCGAAGAAATGCAATTGAAAGACTTTTTCAGCGAAATATCCCGTGTGTGATAATTACCTCAAACCAGGAACCTTTTGAGGAGTTTTTAGAATTTTCAAAAAAGTATGGTGTTCCTCTTCTTCGCACTCAAGAGGTTACTACAAGGTTCATGACAAATTTGAGCACTTTTTTGACACACGAACTTGCACCAAGGATAACCCGCCATGGCACGCTGGTAAATGTGTATGGTGAAGGTGTTTTGATGCTTGGCGAAAGTGGGGTTGGGAAGAGCGAAACTGCTTTGGAGCTTGTGAAAAGAGGGCACATTCTTGTTGCCGACGATGCAGTTGAGATTCGAAAGGTTTCTGAAAAGACACTTGTCGGTGAAGCCCCCGAGATTATAAGGCATCTTATCGAAATTCGAGGGATTGGAATATTGGATGTCAAAAACCTGTTTGGTGTTGGGTGCGTCAAAGAGTCCGAAAGAATTGACCTTGTTATCCAGCTTGAAACATGGAAACAGGGCAAGGAATATGAACGGCTTGGTCTTCATGACCAGTACATAGAGATTTTGGGAATAAAAGTACCGACGCTTGTGATTCCTGTACGACCCGGTAGAAATCTTGCAATTATTGTTGAGGTTGCAGCAATGAACAACAGACAAAAGAAGATGGGCTACAACGCAGCAAAAGCCCTCACAGAAAGACTTCAAAAACAGATGAGTAGGGGAAATGGAGCTGAATAAGGTTGTTTCCTTAGATGATGTCAAAGATGCTCTTTCTACATTGTATCAATCAAGCCAGAAGTAAAAACTGTAACTGATGCTTCTGAAAAGCTATATACTGGTTCGAAACAGGTTCAAGAAGGGCTGAAAACTTTTAGCAGCAGCTATGAGAAGTTCCAGAAAGAAGGAATTGCAAAACTGAATTCGAAGGCAAATGAGGTTATTGATAAGATTGAAGATATAAAAGATACTTTAGAAGCCATGAAAGACTTATCGCAGGAGTACAAAGCATTTACAGGTATCTCAAAAGATATGGATGGAGAGGTTAAATTTGTTTTGAAAACAGATGAAATAAGAGCTAAAGTTACAGAAAAGAATGTAGCAAAAACTCAATTAATTCCTACTACTACAAAAAAGACTGAAAAGAAGAGCTTTATCAAATGGCTTTTAGGACTGCTGCACATAAGTAATTTAAGATGAATTTTAATAAACTTTTAAGGGCAAGGCTGCAAGCTTTGCTCTTTTTATTTTTTGAAACTGAATTAATATCTTTCGATTTAACAGAAAGTTATGATTTATTAAGAAATTGGAGTTTGACATTATATATTGGGAAATTATATAATTATCTTATGAAAGTTAAGATATTTTGTAATTTAGGGAGTATGGTTCACAGTGTATAATAATGAAAAATATCCATCAAGGTTATATTTTCTTTTACAACTTGTTTTGATTATTGTAATTGTATTTATATGTTTTTTAAAGTATAAAACTTTACCCCACAAACTTTCAATTAATTTTAACTTGAATTCTGAGTTAAGTGCAATTATTAATAAAAGTGAGCTTATAAAAATTTCTTTACCTCTTGTCATTGTCCAATTAGTTATCTTGGTTATTTTTTATCTTTTCTTTGAACTAACAATAAGAGGGAAGATGAAACTTAGTGTGCCTTTAAAAGGAGACTCATACGAATTAAATTATAATATGAGAAAAATTATGACCTGCTCTTTTATATTGCTTTCTTGGATGGGTCAAATTTTCTTGAGTATTATCTTGCTATATACGTTTAAAGTGATAAAGTTAAACAAAGTTATGTTTCTTTTATTAGTATTTTTCTTTGCTTTCATAATATTCGGAAGTATGATCTATTTTATTATAAGACTTTTTAATGAAAGTGAAGAATAAATTAAAATTTCAATAATATGGTGAGAACAATGGGTGAGTTTGTATCAAATGTGGCAAGGCTTTTAGATGAGACAAAAACGAAAGAATTTTTGGCAGGTGTCCAACAGGGTATTCAACAAGGTATCCAACTTCTCTTGCACAACCTGCTTCAAAGTGCTATACTAAAAATGAAAAACTAAATATCTGGTTTTAAGGGGGAGCTGAGCGGGGTAAAGCTCGGCTGAGAGTAGGCACTTAAAAAATCCCTGTGCCTTGACCCTTTGAACCTGATCCGGGTAATGCCGGCGAAGGGAAAGCAAAGATTTCAAAGCCTTTAATGCAAAATAGTCCGGCATTAAAGGCTTTTTGTTTTATAAAAGATGGACCAAAATTTACACAAAAAGCTTAAAGAGCTGCCGGCAAAGGCAGCTTTTTGTTTTAATGGAGGTGGATGGTTTGATAAGAGTAAATGACGAAGAGATGGAGTTTTGTGGAAGCATACTTCAACTTTTGCTAAGTCTAAATTTAAATCCTCAAGTCTGTGCAGTTTTAGTCAATGGCGAAATTGTGAAAAAAGAGATGTGGGAAAATTTCATGCTCAAAGACGGAGATTATGTTGAAATTGTCAGCTTTGTTGGCGGTGGTTAAAAGCTTCAAGTTTTGCAAGTTTAAAAACTATACGCAGAAAGGAGACGATTGATATGTTCGAGATAGGAGGCAAGACCCTCAAATCAAGACTTTTTGTTGGAACAGGAAAGCTTCCTGACTACTCACTTATTGAAAAGATGTACTATGAGGCAGGAGTAGAAGTTTTTGCAGTAGCTGTCAGACGAATTGGTCCAAATACCAAGCATACCAAAAACGTGTTGGAATATATCCCTAAAGATGCAATAATCATGGTAAACACTTCAGGTGCGCAGGACCAGAAAGAGGCTGTAAAGATTGCAATGATAGGAAGAGAGCTTACAAATTCCAACTGGGTAAAGGTTGAAATTGAAAAGGATACAAAGTATCTTTTCCCGGACAGCATTGAGACTTTGAAAGCCTGCGAGATTCTGGTAAAAGAAGGGTTCAAGGTTTTCCCGTATATATACCCAGACCTCAACCTTGCAAAGGAGCTTGAGCAAATTGGTGTTGAAGCTGTCATGCCGCTTGGCTCACCAATTGGAACAAACAAAGGTATAGGTTGTGAAGTGCTTTTAAAACCAATTATAAACGAGATAAAAATCCCTGTGATAATTGATGCAGGGATAGGAAGACCATCTCATGCAGCAAAGGCTATGGAGATGGGAGCTGATGCTGTGCTTATCAACACAGCAATTGCTACATCTTCAGACCCAGTGAAAATGGCTTTAGCATTTTCTAAAGCTGTTGAGGCAGGAAGACTTGCTTTTGAGGTTGGACTTTTGAAAGAATATGAGTATGCTCAGGCATCATCACCTTTGGAAGATTTTATAACAGGCTAAAATATATATTTCAAATATTTCAAACAAAAAAAGAAGGTGCTAAGTAAAAATGACTGAGTTTATAAGAAAAGCTCAAAAAGTTTGGGAAGAGTTTAAAGATTATGTTTCCACTTATGATGAGGTATGTGAAATTTTAGAAAAAGAAGTTGTAAATATTGAAGATGCGGCAAAACTCTTGAATGTGGAAGACAAAAACTCAATCCTTCTCATGGCAAGCAAAGCTAAAAAGCTCACAAGAGAAAACTTTGGCAAGGTCATTCTCTTGTATGCGCCGCTGTATATCTCAAACTACTGTCAAAACGGATGTGTTTACTGCGGATTTTCTTGCAGAAAAAATTATAAAAGAGAAAAATTAGAGTTTAATGAAATTGAAAATGAGCTCAGAGCCATGAAAGAAGAGGGCATCGACTCTGTTATAATCCTCACAGGAGAGGATAGAATACACTCTCCGGTTGATTATATTGAACAAGCTTGCAAAATAGCTGCAAATTATATGTCAGAAGTTTCGATTGAGGTCTACCCTCTTTTAGAAGAAGAATATAGAAGTCTTGCAAGCGCTGGTGTTGTGGGGATAACCATATATCAAGAGACATACCAAAAAGAGGATTATAAGAAGCTGCATCCTTTTGGACCAAAAAAGGATTTTGAGTTCAGGCTCAAAGCTGTTGAGAGAGCACTATCTGCCGGGTTTCATGAAGCGTGCGTGGGACCGCTTTTGGGGCTGTCTCATCCCAAAAAAGATGTGCTTTGTACTTTGCTTCATGCGGAGTATCTTCTTGACAAATTTCCCAAAGCAGAAATTTCAGTTTCGTTCCCACGCGTAAGATCCGCAGGGACAGATTTTGTTCCAAAGTTTTCTGTTTCTGACAAAGAATTTATAAAGTTTTTGATTGTTGCAAGGCTCTATCTTCCAAGAGTTGGAATTGTTATATCCACACGGGAAGATGCGCGACTTCGCGATGCGCTCATTGATGTGTGTATAACAAAGATGTCAGCAGGCTCTAAAACAACTGTTGGCGGGTACGTAGCGCAGGAAGAAGAAAAAGATGCCCAGTTTGAGGTTGAGGATAGAAGAACTGTTGCTGAGGTTGTAGATAGTATAATAAAAAAAGGATTGAGACCCGAGTTTACTAACTGGGTAAGGGGTGTTGGAAGTTTATGAGCTTATTTGACCTTATGCTAAGAAACTATTTTGATGAAAAAATGCTTGAAAAACTCTCAAAGGTCAAGATTCTTATCATTGGCTGCGGTGGTCTTGGATCTAATATTGCAGTGTTGCTGGTAAGATGCGGTGTCAAAAATCTCACAATAGTGGATTTTGACAAAGTGGACATTTCAAACCTCAATAGGCAAAACTATTTCTTTTATCAAACAGGGGAGGATAAAACCTCTGCGCTTAAAGACATTCTTTCAAAGATAAATCCTTATGTAAGTGTAAAGGCTGTGAACATGAAGGTTGATGAGTCGAACATAGATAACTTGATTTTGGAACATGACATCATTGTTGAAGCTGTTGACAATGAACTTACCAAGGTTTTGATTTTCAGAAAAGCACACGAGCATGGAAAAAAGGTTGTCTTAGCATCAGGAATTGCAGGGTTTGGCGACTGTGAAAACATCAAAATCAAGCGTGGCAAGAACTTTTCGATTATAGGTGACTTTGTAACATCAATAAAAGAGAAAAAACCTCTTGCTCCAAAAGTGGTTGCAGTTGCTGCAATGCAGGCTGATGAAGTTTTGAGGATGGTGAGCGAGCTTGAGTTTGACTAAAGAGGAAAAATTAAAGCTATTTTCAACGTATACCATCTATGGAATGACAGCCGAAAAGTTTTCAAACGGAAGGTCTAATATTGAAGTTGTAAAAGCCATGCTTGATGGCGGCATAAAAATCATTCAATACAGGGAAAAATACAAATCTTTAAAAGAAAAGTACAAAGAATGTCTTGAAATAAGAAAGCTCACAGAAGATTATGGGGCACTCTTAATTGTTAACGACCATGCAGACCTTTGCCAGATGGTAGGTGCAGACGGTGTTCATTTGGGGCAAAGCGACTTACCAGCAGTTGAGGTGAGAAAACTTTTGGGCGACGAGTTTATAATCGGTGTTACTACACACACCAAAGAACAGGTTTTGAAAGCCAAGGAAGATGGTGCTGACTATGTTGGTTTGGGACCGGTCTTTACAAGTTTTACGAAAGACAATCCACATCCACCGATTGGGCTTGAAATGGTAAAATGGGCAGCTGAAAACTCCCCTTTACCTTTTGTTGCAATAGGTGGGATTAAAGAGCACAATTTAAAAGAGGTCTTGGCAAATGGTGCAAGATGTATCTGTGCTGTTACAGAGATAGTGGGTGCAGATGATATTCGCAAAAAGATAGAAAGCCTTTTTAAGATTTTGAAAAGTTTTGAAAGGAGCTGACAAAAAATGACTCAAATGAGCTTAGCAAAACAGGGGATATTTACAAAAGAGATGGAGCTTGCTATTAAGAATGAAGAGATAGATAAAGAAGAATTTTTGCAAAAGGTTGCAGAGGGCAAAATTGTAATTCCTGCAAATAAGAATAGAAAAAGAGACAGATATTTTGCCATTGGCGATGGAACATATGTCAAGATAAATGTTAACCTTGGTGTGTCAGAGGCATGTCCAAACTTTGAATATGAAATCCAGAAGCTTGAACTTGCCAAAAAATTTGATGTTGAGTCTGTGATGGATTTATCCAGCGGGCTTGATGCTTCAAACTTCAGAAAATACATTCTTCAAAACTATGACTTTATAGTAGGAACAGTTCCGGTTTATCAGGTTGCGTCAAGGCACGATGACATTACAAAGGTTGACAGCAAAGAGTTCATAGAAGAGATTGAAAGACAGGCAGAAGAAGGAGTTGACTTTTTCACAATCCACGCAGGGATTACAAGAAAGGCTTTGGAGAGATTTGAAAAAAATGAGCGTCTGCTCAAGATTGTCTCAAGAGGCGGAGCACTTCTTTATAAATGGATGATGGCAAACGGCAAAGAAAATCCTTTGTATGAGCATTTTGATGAGATTTTGAAGATATGCAAAAAACATGATGTTACAATCAGCCTTGGCGATAGCCTAAGACCAGGTGCGGTGGCTGATGCAACAGACGCGCTGCAAATAGAAGAACTTATAAACCTTGGCGAGCTTACAAAAATTGCTTGGAAAGAGGATGTGCAGGTGATGATAGAAGGTCCCGGGCACATGAGAGCAAACGAGATTGCAGCAAACATGGTAATTCAAAAAAGGCTTTGCCATGGAGCACCGTTTTATGTTTTGGGGCCTCTTACAACCGACATTGCAGCCGGCTATGACCACATCTCCGGTGCGATGGGTGCACTCATTGCAGCTTTAAATGGAGCAGATTTTCTTTGCTATGTGACACCTGCTGAACACCTGAGGCTTCCATCTTTAGAGGATGTCAAAGAAGGGATTGTAGCTTTCAAGATTGCTGCGCACAGTGCTAATATTGCAAAAGGGTTCAAAAAGCCGCTTGAAAAGGATATTGAGATGTCAGTTGCAAGAAGAGACCTTGACTGGGAAAAGATGATAAGCCTTTCGGTTGACCCTGAGAAGGCAAGAGAGTACAGAAGCAGTTTCACATCTGACACATGTTCAATGTGTGGAAGGCTCTGCGCTGTAAAAAATTCAAGGGATGAGGCTATTTTGTAAAAACTGTGACATGTTTTTTTAGAGAAGGAGATGAAAGTAGAAAGATGAAAAAAGTACTCATAATTGCCGGGTTTGACCCATCAGGTGGTGCAGGCGTTTTGCTTGACGTAAAAGTTGTGAGGGCGTTAAATAGCTATGCAGCATCTGTAGTAACATCTTTGACAGTCCAGGATACTCAGAGGGTCTATGACTTAAAACCCATAGACCCTCATTTTTTTGAGTATCAGCTTCAAAAAGTGGTTGAAGATATAAAGCCAGATAGTCTAAAGATTGGTCTTTTGGGAAGTGTGGAGATAGCAAAGTCTGTGGTGAAAATCTTGGGAAAGTATCACCTTAAAAACATAGTTTGTGACCCAGTTTTGAGGTCTACGAGCGGTTTTGAGTTTTGTAAAAGTGAGTTTATAGAATTTTTAAAGTGTGAGTTTTTCAGAATCTGTGATGTAATAACACCCAACAAAAACGAGGCAGAAGTCATTTTTAATGTGGAGATTAAAGATTTTGATGAAGATGTTCTAAACTACATTCAAGAAAAAATGAAGAAGATGGGTATAAAATCATGTATCCTAAAAGGTGGTCATCTTGAGGGCGAGGTTGCAGAGGATGTTTTGATAACCCAAAGTAGTATTTTTAGAGTATATGCAAAAAAACAAGGCTTTACAGATAACATTCACGGGACTGGCTGTGCATTTTCATCTGCATTTGCCACTTTCCTTGCAAAGGGATATAATATGTATGATGCACTAAAGCAAACAAAGAATTTTGTTTCAAGCTTGATATACAGTTCAATAAAGGTAGGGAAGGGAAGACTTATTTTAAATCCTTAAAAAATACACAGAAAATTTTGCTGAAGATATAATAGGGAAGGGGCATGGCAAGGTGGCAATAAAATTCGAGCTAATCAAAAAGAGCAAAAAATCCAATGCAAGACGTGGAAGGCTCTATACACCGCATGGTGTTATTGAAACACCAGTTTTTATGCCAGTCGGAACTCAAGCAACAGTTAAAGCTATTATGCACAGGGACCTGTATGAGATGGGAACTCAGATAATTTTGGCAAACACATACCATTTATATCTTCGACCTGGGATAGATGTCATAAAAGAAGCAGGCGGACTTCACAAGTTCATGAACTGGCAAAAACCAATTTTAACCGACAGTGGCGGGTTTCAGGTGTTTTCACTCAGCAAGCTTCGAACAATTACAGAAGACGGTGTTGAGTTCAGGTCGCACATAGATGGTTCTCGGCACTTTTTCACACCTGAAAAGGTGATTGAGATACAAAACATTTTAGGTTCTGACATCATAATGGCGTTTGATGAGTGTGTGCCATACCCTGTTGACCATGAATATGCAAAATGGGCTGTTGAGAGAACAGCAAGATGGCTCAAAAGATGCAAAGCTCATCATAAAAACACTGAAAATCAGGCACTGTTCGGGATAGTGCAGGGTTCAACCTATAAGGATTTGAGGATAGAGAGTGCAAAGCGCACAATTGAAGAAGACCTTCCCGGCTATGCGATAGGCGGGCTTTCTGTCGGCGAGCCAAAAGAGCTCATGTATGAGATGATAGAGGTACTTCACCCACTTTTGCCAGAGGACAGGCCACGATACCTCATGGGTGTTGGAACACCAGACTGCTTGTATGAATCTGTCATTCGCGGTGTTGACATGTTTGACTGTGTGTTTGCAACGCGAACTGCTCGAAATGGAACAGTCTTCACAAAAGAAGGCAGGATGATTATAAAAAACGCTCAGTATGCAAAGGACTTTAGACCAATTGAAGAGGACTGTGACTGCTACACATGCCAGAACTTCACAAGAGCGTATTTGAGACACCTAATCAAAGCTGAGGAAATCCTTGGTGCAATCCTTCTATCCATCCACAACGTCAGGTTTTTGCTGAGGTTCATGGAAAAGCTGAGAAAGGATATTGAAGAGGATAGGATATGAAAGTAATCGATAGAAAAATGAGAGGGTATTTTCCCTCTCATTTTTTTGTTCATATTTGATAAATAAATAAATTTATTTTTTTAGCGTAAATCAATTGATTTTAACGTTACAAAATTATATAATTAAAGTTGAAACTAAAGTTTATAGCATTTGAATATTTCATACCAAAAAACAAAGGAGGATGGATTTGTTCAAGCTAAAGAGGTTAGTTCAGAAACCTGTCTTGGAACCAATTGAAGAAAACCATTGGGAATCAAAAGCTGTTTTTAATGCTGCTGTTGTTTATCACAATGGCTATATTCATTTGCTTTACAGAGCGTGTAACAATACATTTGAAGCCCTTTCTCTTCCTTATCCTGATGAAAAGCATAAATTCGTATCTTCAATAGGATATGCAAAAAGTAAGGATGGAATTAATTTTGAAAGGCTCTCTGAGCCAGTTGTTACAGGCCAAGGCGTTCAAGAAGCGTGGGGTGTGGAAGACCCTCGCATAACCTACCTTGACGGAAAATTTTACATGGTTTATACAGCATTTGGTGGAAGAAGTTGGGGAGATGTTAGAATCTCGATGACATATTCAGATGATTTAATTCACTGGTCAAATGAACATCAAGTATTGCTTGATGAACCAAATAAAGATGGAGCTTTACATCCAGAAAAGGTAAATGGAAAGTATATGCTGTATCACAGAAGGCCACCATCTATCTGGGTAGCATTTTCAGAAGATTTGAAAAACTGGCATGACCACAAAATTATCATGACTCCTCGAGAGAATAGTTGGGATAGCCAAAAAATTGGGATAGCAGGTCCACCAATTTTGATTGACGATGGTTGGCTTTTGATTTATCATGGCGTGGATGAAAATAGGGTATATCGCTTAGGAGCAGCTCTTTTGGATAGAAACAATCCCACAAAAGTTATTGCACGCCAAGAAGAACCTATATTAGAACCCGAGCTTGAGTGGGAAAAAAATGGGCTTGTGCCAAATGTAGTATTTAGCTGTGGTCAGTGTATTGTGGATGGCGTTTTGCTTGTATATTATGGAGCTTGCGACACTTGCATTGGTGTTGCAGCAATTGAGGTTGACAAAATAAAGTTTTAATTTTGCAAAGAAAGGAGTATAAAACACATGATAAAGCTGGAAAGACTCAGCAATAAGCCTGTCTTAGAACCTAAAAAGGAGAATTACTGGCAAAGGTCTGCAGTGTTCAATGCAGCAGCTATATATTATCGAGGATTGATACATCTACTTTATCGTGCAACTGATTTACCACCTCATGAAAAGTATGGTCCATATATATCAAGGATTGGTTATGCAGTTTCAACTGATGGTATAAATTTCTATAGATTTGACAAACCAGTAATGGAGGCGGTTTGTGACCAAGAAAGAAGGGGAATTGAAGACCCAAGAATAGTTAAAATAGGTGATACTTTTTATATGACATATACTGGATTTGGGAATAGATTTGAGGGCGATTATAGAATAATGATTGCAAGGTCTCGAAATCTCATTACATGGGAACGAATTGGAGTGGCATTAGATGAACCTAATAAAGATGCAACGTTATTTCCACAAAAGATAAATGGCAGGTATGTAATGTTTCACAGAAGATACCCAAACATGTGGCTGGCATTTTCAGAAGATTTGGTTAACTGGACAGACCATGTTGAGCTTGTTAAAATAAGACCAAATAGCTGGGAGAGTAGTCGGGTTGGTGTTGCAGGTCCACCCATTGAACATAAATATGGGTATATTGTCATTTATCATGCTGCTGACCATAAAAATGTTTACCGTTTAGGAATATTACTACTTGATAAGAAAGATCCTACAAAAATCTTATTCCGTCAGAGTGAACCAATACTCGAACCTGAACTTGATTGGGAGATAAATGGGTACATACCCAATGTTGTTTTTAGTTGTGGTCATGTTAAACTTGGTGATGTTCTATTAGTATATTATGGTGGGGCTGATACAGTTATAGGTGTTGCAAAATTGGACCTTAAAAATATAAAATTTGACTAAGAATAAGTTTTGAAATAAAAGGGGATTAAAATGGAGATAAATGTAAAAAAGAAAAGAAAAAGTGTTACTCTCGAGGATATAGCCAGAAAACTTAATATTTCAAAAAACGCGGTTTCTCTTGCTCTGGCAAACAAACCAGGTGTCTCTGAAAAAACAAGACAGCTTGTTTTTCAGACTGCAAAAGAGCTTGGCTATAAATTCAAAGAGAAAGAAGAACAAAAAGGGACAATAGCACTTATTATGACAAAAAATATTATTGAAGACCCGTACTTTTTTAGTGCAATAGTTTATTCAGTTGAAAATGAAATTAGGAAAGAAGGATATGATTTTAGTTTGTATTGCATCTCAAGTGAAGATGAATGGAATATAGAAGAGATTTTAACAAGTTCATCGTTTGAGGGGATTATAATTGTATCTGCCATCAGCGAAAATGTAATCAAAAAAATTGAAGAAAAAAAGATTCCGACAGTTGTAATTGACAATTTGGTATATAGTACCTGTATAGACACTGTAAACACAGATAATTACAGGTCTACAAAAGCAGCTATAGCCTATTTGATAAAGCAAGGATTTAAGCATATCGGTTTTATAGGAGACATAAATCATGCTATTAGTTATAGAGAAAGATGGGAAGGTTTTATGGCTGCTCATGAAGAGTTTGACATTGAGGTTGACAGAAAGGTTTGTAAAGTAGAAGGTTTTAAAGATTTTAGCAAAAATCCAGAACCAGAGATTCAGGCATTTTTAAAGAACTTGGAGAGGATGCCTCAAGCATTTTTTTGCGTAAGTGACCTATCCACTTTGCTTACTGCAAATATGCTGAAGGAAATGGGATTTCAGATTCCAAAAGATGTTAGCATTGTTGGTTTTGATGATACTGAGCTTGTAAAACACTTCAAACCAGCACTTTCAATGATTCACATTGACAGAAATTATTATGGACAAAGAGCGGTCAAGCAGCTTCTTGAGAGAATAAAATATCCTAACAAACCGGTTGAAGACGTAAGAATATTTTGTAGATTAAACATAAGAAAATCAATAAAGACACTTTAAATGTTTTTAAAAGTCCCATAAGAAAGGGACTTTTCTATAAAATCAATTTAAATAACATTTAAAATCAAGCAAAAATAACTTGACGCATTTTACAAAAAGGTGTATAATCTAAATACAAAGTTCTTCTTCCTGTTCATTTCTTTTGAACAAAAATAATAAAAAATCTAAGGGTAAAGGAGGAATTTGTAAAATGTCTATTCGTCTCAAAAGGTTATTGTCAGTTCTGTTAATTGGGCTGTTCTTGTTAAGTGTAATGGGGATTTCATTTGCAGCTTCTACTTCAAGCTCATCAGGTGAGTTGCGATTGGCAACAGACTGGCCATATCCATTCCATGGTAATCCTTTCGGCCCAGGTGCAATAGGTGGTGCTTGGTGGTTTGCATATGAGCCTTTTGCGTATTATATTCCACAAACAGGTGAATATATCCCAAGATTAGCAGAGAGCTGGAAGATTGAAAAAGGCAAAGTTACAATTAACCTTAGGAAAAATGCAAAGTTCAGCGATGGCAAGCCGTTTACTGCAAAAGACGTAATAACCACAATCAATCTTATTCAAGCAATGTGGCAGTGGCCATATGAGATTGAATCTGTTACAGCACCGAATAATTACACAGTTGTCTTCACACTTTCAAAAGATGCTCCTCAATCATTTGTTCATACAATCCTTACAGACGGTGCAATGGCAGCTTTGGCTCCATACCATGTCTATGGCAAATGGTCAAATCAGGCAAAAGAGGTGGCTGACTTAGGTAAGAAGATATTTGCGCTAACATCTCAAGGTAAAACACCAGATGCTCAGCTAAAGAAGGACTATGATAAGAAAGCAGACCAGCTTAGAAAACAAATTAATGCTTTCTCACCATTCAAGACGCTTAAAAGAATGCCAGTTGTAGGTTCATTTGAACCAACAAAAATAACCCAGTCAGAGATGGTACTTACCGCTAACAAGTATCACTGGTTATATTCAAAGATGAAGATAAGAAAAATTACATTCAGAAGATGGTCTTCTAATGAATTTGTATGGGCATCACTTATTTCAGGAGAGATATACGCTGCACATCCGAATATGCCAAAAGATGTAGTTGACCAGCTGAGTATCCTCAATCCAAGCTTAAAAGTCAAAACTACCTCTGACTTGTCAGAAATAGCATTAGTTTTTAACTATCAAAAACCTCTATTTAAAGACATAAACTTGAGAAAAGCAATTGCATATGTATTAGATAGGTCTAAGATAAGAGATGTAGCTGTATGGCAGGCATTTACAACCGCACCTTATGCTCATGGTATACTGAAGAGCATGGAATCTAAATGGATAACAAAGGATACGATGAGCAAATTAACCAAGTACACAACAAATTATAAATTAGCAGAAGAGATTTTGAAAAAGGCTGGGTATAAGAAAGTAGGCAATACATGGCAGCAACCAAATGGTCAGTCAGTTGCATTTACATTATCAGTATACGGGCCCCACAATGACTGGGTTTTAGCAGCAAGAGAAGTTGTTCAACAGCTCAATAATTTTGGGTTCAAAGTTGAAATGAAACTTATTCCAGACGGTATGCGAGACCAAGTTATGAAGAGCGGAGATTATGAAGCGGCTATTGAATTTGGAGTTGCATGGTGGGGTTATCCACATCCATATACAGGATATCAGAGATTGTATCAGACTGATGTATATAACATAACAAAATTCCCAGCAAAAGATAAATATGCAACCCCATGGGGAAAACTTTCTCCATATGATTTGACTGAACAGTTGAGAGATGTTGCACAGGATAAGAAAAAGTCGGTAGATGTTATACAAAAATTAGCATACATTACCAACGAATATTTGCCTGTAATACCGCTATTTGAAAAGGTTTTGCCAATTTACTATTCAGATGGTAAAAAGGTAACAGGTTGGCCAGCAAAAGATGATCCGCTCTGGTCACTTGCTCCTGGTGGAATAGAAAGAGTGTACAATCTTTTAATTACAACAGGTAAACTTGTTCCCAAAAAATAATTTATGGAGGGTAACCAATTGCGATATATTATTGATCGGCTTGTTTATCTGTTCATAGTATTGATTATAGCCATAAGCGGGGTTTTTGTCCTGGTAAATAAGATGCCAGGCGACCCCGCTTATGGCCTGGCTGTTTCAATAGCCCAGCAGAGAAATATGCAAATGGACCAAGCACTTGAAATAGCACATAAAATAATGGGAATTGACCCTCACGAGTCGCTGATAGTTAGATATTTCAGATTTATTTCAAATCTATTTAAAGGCAATTTTGGTTATTCAGCATTTTATCAGACAAGCGTAAATGAGATAATTGCTAAATCTCTGCCATGGACTCTATTTGTTATATCACTTGCTACATTTGTAAGTTTCATGGTTGGGATTTTTATGGGTGCTTTTGCTGCACAAAAGAGGGGAACAATAATTGACTTAATAATTTCGACAATTTCCAGCATAATTCAAGCTGTTCCTCCATTTGTATTGGCTGTGCTGATTTTATTTATTTTTGCTGTGAGACTAAGAGTGCTTCCCATTGGCGGTGCTTATCCGGTTGATGTTGAGCCTTCGTTTTCAGTTCAGTTCATTTTAAAAGTTTTGCATCATGCAATTGGTCCAATGTTTGCAACAGCCATCCCTCAGATGGCAGCATGGACACTTGCAATGAGGGGAAATACATCACAAGTAATGGAAGAAGATTATATTAGATTTGCCCAGGCACGTGGTTTGAAAGATTCTGTAATTGCAAATAAGTATATAAAAAACAATGCGATGCTACCGCTGGTTGCCAGCCTTGCAATTTCAATAGGTTATATGTTAGGAGGACATACATTGGTAGAATCTATTTTCAATTATCCTGGTATTGGATTTTATTTTGGAAAAGCAATTGCTGTAAGAGATTTTGGACTTTTGACAGGTTTGTTCTCGTTGATTGTAATTGGTGTTATTATTGCTACTTTTGTAGCCGAGATTATATATGCATTAATTGATCCAAGGGTGAAGTTAAAATGAGGAATAAGAGATTTTCAAACTTTTTTTATGACTATATTCAGCCCATCCTTACAAATAAAAAATCTCTCATTGGATTAATAATACTTTCTTTTTTTATTTTAATGGCAACCATAGGACCATTGGTAGTTCCATTGAATATGAATTCTAACTTTGCAGAAAGATACCAAAAGCCTTCACTCAAACACCCATTTGGCACAGACTATTTTGGTGTTGATATATTTCAGCAAATTGTTCATGGCTCAAGGTCTGTAATCTCACTTACGTTACTTGCGAGTCTATTTGCAGTTATTATAGGTACAATTTTTGGTGTTGCTCGAGGGTATATTGAGGGAATTGCAGGGAAGATTTTAGATGCGGTCATAACTGTATTTTTAGTCATTCCTTCATTTCCTGCACTTTTGATTTTGGCGGCGATATTTACAAATGCTAAATTGAACGCTGTTGAAATTGCTCTGCTGGTTGCTATTTGGTTGTGGGCACCGCTGGCAAAACAAATATCAGCTCAGGTGCTTGCCATTAAATCAAAAGAGTTTATAGAAGCATCAAGAATGCTAAACATGGGGCTTGGTTACATACTATTCAGTGACATTGCAAAGCTGTTAATTCCTTATATCTTCATAAATTTTGTAACGCAGATAAAAAGTGCAATGGAATTTTCAATAGGACTGATGTTTTTAGGGCTTGCAAAATTTGATCCTACCCATTGGGGGATAATGTTGAATTATGCTCTGTACCAGGCAGGGGCATTATATACACCTAAGGGTTTTCATTATCCATTTTTTATAATCCTCAATATTGTCCTACTGATTTATGGAGGAATATTGCTGGCCCAAGGAATTGAGGAAGTGTTTAATCCTAAACTTCGGGGGCATGAATAAAGATGAATTGTTTGTTGAAAGTTTCTAATCTTAAAGCAATTTATTTGGTAAGAGAGGGTACCATCAAAGCAACAGATGACGTGTCGTTTGAGATTTTTGAGAATACCGCTGCAGCAATTGTTGGAGAGAGTGCGTCGGGCAAAAGTACAATAATTGAAGCAATGACAAGAACTTTACCACCCAATGGAAGAATTCTTTCAGGGACTGTTGAATATAAAGGAAAAGATCTTTTAAAAATTAGCGAAGAGGAATTGAGAACAATCAGATGGAAAGAAATAGCACTTGTTCCTCAAGCTGCTCAGCAATCGTTAAATCCTACTATGAAAATTATTGACCATTTTAGAGATACAATCCAAGCCCATGGGATAAACTGGAGTAAGGACGAATTGATAAATAGAGCCTCTGAAAAGATAAAGATGGTAAGACTCAATCCTGAAACTGTGCTTAATGCCTATCCTATGCAGCTTTCAGGTGGTATGAAACAGCGGGTGTTGATAGCACTGGCATTGCTTCTTGAGCCTAAAATTCTAATACTTGATGAACCAACTTCTGCTTTGGATGTTTTAACCCAGGCACATATCATTCAGCTACTAAAAGATCTTAAAAAGAAACTTAATATTACTCTTATTTTTGTAACTCATGATATTGCAGTTGCAGCTGAACTTGCTGATAATATTTTTGTAATTTATGGTGGATGTTTGGTGGAATGCAGCCCAACGTTTGAAATTTTCAAAAATCCTAAACATCCTTATACTAAAGGTTTAATAAATTCCATCATGGCAATTAATGCGGATATGTCGAAAATAAAAGCAATCCCTGGCGACCCACCAAGTTTACTTAATCCTCCTTCTGGCTGCAGATTCCATCCACGATGTGAACATGTAATGGACATTTGCAAGAAAGTCAGACCACCACTTGTTCAGCTTTCAAGTGGAACGAAGGTGGCATGCCATTTGTATGAAGAAGGAGGATATGGAGAATGAGCGAAATTGCCATAAAAGCACAGAATGTAAGTAAAATTTATTCTCAAGGATTATTTAGAAAAAAATACAAATTAGTACTTGACAATATAAATTTAGAAGTCAAAAAAGGTGACAGATTAGTTATTATTGGCGAAAGTGGTATGGGAAAGACTACACTTGCAAGAATATTGGCAAACCTTGATGCACCGTCATCTGGTGATGTATACTGGTTTGGGACAAGTTTAAAAGATGTGAATAGAAGTGAGTACAAACATCTAAGAAAAAAAGTTCAGTATGTTCATCAAGACCCCTATGCATCTTTGCATCCATCAAAGACCATTTTTAAGATAATAGCTGACCCGTTGAAGAAGTGCCAAGGTCTTACAGGGAGAAAGTTAGAAGAAAAGGTCTATGAGCTTTTAGAAATGGTTGGGCTGATGCCACCTGATTATTTTTTTTAATAAATATCCACACCATTTATCTGGTGGTGGACGCCAGCGACTTGCAATTGCACGTGCGCTGACTGCACAGCCTGAGATACTAATTGCTGATGAACCTATAAGTATGATTGACATGTCGCTAAGAGCTGCAATAATAAAGTTATTAAAAGACTTGAACGACAAACATAACATTACTATTATACTCATTTTGCATGATATTGGAGCAGCAAGGTATTTTACTTATGAAAAAGGTGAGATAGCAGTTTTGTATGGTGGCAGAATTGTTGAAAAAGGAACAAGTGAAGAGGTGATAACAAGACCTATTCATCCTTATACAAAAGTACTTATTAGTTCAAGCCCTATTGCAGATCCAGAGCTGGCAAGAAATAGGGAGATCGAACAGCTAAGGTCATACGACCCACCGGTGAGAAGGCCTGAGACAAAGAACTGTCCATTTTCACACGCATGTAACTATTTTGTTGATAAATGTTTGAGTGTCACACCTGAACTTGAGAAGGTAAATACAAACCATTACGTTGCTTGCCATGTTTTTAAAGATTAGATTGAGAAATTGATGGAGATGAGAAGATGCAAAAATTTTATTTTTTTCTTTCGGTGATTGTAATTGTATTGTCATTAATTTGGTTATTTTATTTTAGAAGAAATGGGGTAGAATTTGTATTAGTAGTATGTGCACTGATAATTGCAATTGTCAATATACTTATTTTAATTTGGATAACTAATAAAAGAAAACAACAGTAGAGGCTGTCAAGACAAAGACAGCCTTTTATTATTATAGGCTTGTGGGCATGTTTAAAGCACCCGCTGGTGGTTAAAAATTGTCTAAGAAAGATTTGGTTTTTATTAAACTTATCTGGTATAATATTTAACAAATAAATAACACACAGGAGAACAAAATGCAACCTAAGGTATACTTTGTAATCCCCTGTTTTAACGAAGAAGAAATGCTGCCTTTTACAATTCAAAAGATGGATGAAAAATTACAAAGCCTCATTGAAAAAGAGCTAATTTCTGATAAAAGCAAAGTTGTATTTGTTGACGATGGAAGCCGTGATAGAACGTGGGAGCTAATCAAAGCTGCCACAAAGGATAAGAGATTTTTGGGCATCAAGCTTTCAAGAAACTGCGGACACCAGAATGCTTTAATGGCTGGAATGGGATATAGTGTAAAGTTTTGTGACTGTGTAATTACATTGGATGCTGATTTGCAGGATGATATAAACGTGATTGACGAGTTTATCAAAAAGTTTGAAGAAGGTTATGATGTTGTGTATGGTGTTCGAAGCAGCAGGAAAACTGATACATTTTTCAAAAGGTTTACAGCACAGAGTTTTTATAGGCTGATGCGGGTATTTGGAGTTGAAATTGTGTATAACCACGCTGATTACAGGCTTTTGAGTAAAAAAGCCCTGGAGTTTTTGATGCAGTTTGAAGAGAGAAATTTGTTTTTGAGAGGGATAATTCCACTGATTGGGCTCAAATCTACAATTGTGTATTATGAAAGACAAGAAAGAATTGCAGGTAAGACAAAGTATCCACTCAAAAAGATGCTTTCTTTTGCCTTTGAAGGAATAACCTCATTTTCTGTAAAGCCAATAAAGTATATTACCTCTGCGGGATTTTTGATGTTTTTACTCAGCATTGCAATCTTGATATATGCAATAGTCCAAAAGATAAGAGGACAAGCCATAGCAGGTTGGACCTCCTTGACTATTTCAATCTGGTTCATAGGTGGGCTTCAGCTTGTTGCACTGGGATTGATTGGTGAGTATATCGGAAAGATTTATAAAGAGGTAAAGAGAAGACCGTTATATTTTATCGAGGAGATAGCTGAAGATGCACAAGAGCAGTAACTATAAAGGAAACCTAATTTTAAAAGTTCGTCCAAAAATAGAGAAGCTGTTTGAGATTATCAAATTTTCAATTGTAGGGGTTGTAAATACAGCAATCGATTTTGTAGTCTTTTTTGTTTGCTATTCTATTTTACATTTTGATTCTTCTTTCAGTCAGATTTTTGGCTATACAGCAGGAATGCTTAACAGTTTTTTAATGAACAAAAGGTGGACGTTTGAAGACAGGACAAAAGGGCGAAAAGTATTACTAAAAGCTGTCAAGTTTGGCTTTACAAATGTTGTCTCCTTGCTACTTTCAATTGGAGTGATAAAACTTTCAAAGCTATATTTGTCGAACTCAATTTTGATTGCAAAAATACTTGCAACTTTGTGTGCTCAGGGTGTAAACTATGTTTTATACAAGTTTTGGGTATTTACAAAAGTGGAGGCAGATAATGAAAGTGTCTAAAAAATTGTATTCAAAAGTATTCGAATACTTGGTTGCAATATTGCTTTTAAGTAGCATTTTTTTATCATACTACTACAGAATTTTGCTTCTGGTAGGAAAAAGTTTTAGCATATGGCTTTTGATTTTGTTGACCCTAAGTGCTTTTTGCAGTATAACTTTAGGGTTATACAAACTAAAAGACTTATTGTTCACGAAAATAAATCTATTTACGATATTCTTTTTGATAGCCCTGCCAAGACTTTTGTGGGTATTTTTGATGCCAACAAAACCAGTTTCAGATTATTTTTGTTTTTACTCTTACGCGAGCAAGGCCTCAAGAGGACTTCTTCATGCTTATGACAAGACATTTGTACTTTTTAGGTTCAGGTTTGGTTACTCTTTGATTTTAGCGTCTGTATTTAAAATCTTTGGTAGCAGCGTCTTGGTTGCAAAACTTTTCAATGTGTTTCTTTCAGTTATTCTGGGAATAATCATTTTTTACACAGTTAATTACCTTTTTGGCAAAGATGCAGCTTTTTATAGCATCATTTTATTTGCTTTCTGGCCTTCACAGATAATGTACAATTCGGTTTTAGCATCTGAGCATCCTTTTATTGTATTTTTCATGCTTGGGCTGTATTTTATTATAAAAGGCATAAAAGAAGAAAAAATAAATTTTGCGCTTTTAGGAGGGTTCTTTATTGCAATTTCCAACCATATAAAGGCCTGTGGGTGTATTGGTGATTATAGCCTGCTTGGTATGGGCAGTAGTTTGTGGGCTAAATAGAAATCTTACGGCTATAAAGCTTGCTCTTTCCTCTTTGGGAGCATATATTGCAGCTTTTTATACAATAGGCTATCTCATTTTCTGTCTCACAAACGTTCCTGTTTGGCAGACATCAATGGGACTAAATCTCATGATTGGCACAGACTACACTACCTATGGTATGAATAACCGCAAACACTCATTGTTTGTAGAAAAGTTTGGCTATGACTTTAAAAAAATGCATCAAGAGGCTATGAAAATAGGAATACAAAGACTTAAAAAGCAGCCAGACAAATTTCTTTCTATCATTCCGAGAAAGATTTCAATAATATGGGGCGATGATAGTTTTGGGTATTTTTGGAGCACTTTTAAAGTTTATAAAAATACATGGTTTGTAAAGTTTGTAAAAAGCCATCCAACAATATTTTATATACTTTCTCAGCTTTATTACTACACAATTTTGCTTTATATTGTCTTTGCATCTGTTTTTAGAAAAAAGAATAGTAACGATGAAGTTATTTTGCTCACAAGCCTAATATTTCTTGGATATGTTGCTGCTCATATCTTTTTAGAAGTTCAACCGCGATATCACTATCCAGCAATATTTACCCTCTTTTTGCTAAGTGGCATGGGTGCAGAAGCTTTAAAGAAAAAGCTAAAAAAGGATTTAAAAATTTAAATAAAACTCTCTTGGTCCCAAATCAGGTGCTTCTATGTTTTTGCCTAACACCAGAAATCTTCGAATATCAAAACACAGGCTGCATTTGTTCAAAAATTTCTTTGAGGGTGTATAGCCATAGTTTTCTTTTGCATATTCAAAAAGCCCTCTTACTCCTTGGGTGTAGAGCAGATTTACAAAAAAGTATTTGCCTGTGTCAAGCTCTTTTCCAAGGTCATCTATGGAGATTCTAAAGCCCACACATGGATTTGGAATGAAATTGCCAAAAAGGTCCATGTGAAAATGGTTTTTGCTGTAAAGCTCAAAACATGCGTGTGAGTTTTTAATTATCTCATCAGCAGTTTTTGTGGGAAAATAATCTTCGAATGTTTTAATTGCCCTGCCGTTTAGGGTAAGATAATACCTTTGGGGAAGATGTCTTATGTAGTTTTCTCCGAATAAATCTTTGTATTCAGAAAGAGAATGTGTTTTGTCTATATTCAATCTTCTAATTTCATTTGCAAAACCTTCAATCCAAGGGAAAATTCCAATACCAACCTCATTCAGAAGCTGGATTAATCTTAAAACCTTTTTGAATGGAATATATTCATTGTGAAAAGGGCTGATTGAGACAAGTATTGTTTCAATTCCAAGATTTTTCAATTCTTTTAATCTTCTTTTTACCTCATCTTCATTTTCAACCCACGAAGCGTTTGTCTCTATGTACTCAATGTAAATCCCGTTTTCATTTGCTTTATTAATAACTTTCTTTAATCCTTCAAAGTTCAAAAAAGGCTCTCCACCGCCTATGTGAACCGAAAAAACTCCAAATTTTTTTAATGTCTTAAATACTTTGTCTGCCATTTCTTCTGGCATATATTCTTTTTTCCAGGATGGCGAGCTGTTGTAAAGGCAGTGTTTGCAAGCAGAAGAACAGTAGTAGTTTGTGATGACACCACCTGAAAAAAGCCTTTCAATTTTAAGCTTCCCAACAGATTTTTCCAATTTTCACAGCCTCCTTTTTAGTCTTTCAAAAGTGCTTGCCTATTTTTTGATAACTGTTATAATATTATTATGCATAATTTTAATCTTAAAAATCAAATGGTGGCAGGGGGATAAAAAGTTTATGAGCTTGAGTAATCTTTTATTTGAAATTGCGTATGCAACAGGCAATCAAAGCTCTCAGCAGCAGGCACCAGCAGGAGCAACAGCAATTGCTTTGCTTGCACAGTTCATACCTCTTATATTGATGTTTGTAGTTCTCTACCTTCTCATAATTGTTCCACAGAGAAGAAGAGAAAAACAGTTCAGAGAGATGATTAATTCTTTAATTGTTGGAGATGAGATAGTCACAAACGCTGGAATTATCGGCAAGATTGTAAATATCAAGGATGATATTTTGACAATTGAAGTAGGAGCAGACAGGGTAAAGCTCAAAATTTACAAGTGGGCAGTCAAAGAGGTTTTGAAAAAGGCTGAACCAAAAGATTAAAAATAGAAATGGTTCTGAGGGCTTTCAGGTCTTCAGAGCCATTTATTTTTAAATGTTATCAACAACTTTAAAAAAGGAGTGAATCCAGCCATCACAAAAACCGAGCTTTTAAGTCTTCTTGAAAAGTATGGACTTTCTCCAAATAAAAAGCTTGGCCAGAACTTTTTAGTTGATGAAAATGTAGTAAGAAAAATCATTTTATTTTCCCAGGTGGAAGGAAAAGAAGTTGTTGAGATAGGTGCAGGCCCTGGAACACTTACAGTTTATTTGGCAAAAACTGCACAGAAAGTATTTGCGGTTGAGATTGACAAAAAGATATTGAATGTCTTAAAAGAAGTTTGCCAGGCTATTTCTAACGTCCAAATAGTAAATAGTGACTTTCTTGAACTCAATGTTAAAGATTTAACAAATGGCAACAAGGTATATATTGTTGGCAATCTGCCATATTATGTCACATCGCAGATACTCTTTAAACTTTTTGAAGAAAGAGAGTGTATAGAGAAGTTTACAATCATGGTTCAAAAAGAGGTTGCACAAAGGCTTTTAGCAAAACCAGGGACAAAAGAGTATGGAAATCTCACAGTTGCAATGAACTTTTACTGTGAGATAGAGGATTATTTTTATGTCAGCAAGAATGTTTTTTACCCCAAACCAGAGGTTGATTCTGCGGTCTTGAGAGCAAGGTTCAAAATTGAAAAGCCAAATGTTGATGAAAAGAAGTTTTTTAAAATAGTCCATGCATGTTTTTCAACCCGCCGAAAGACAATTCTAAATGCTCTTTCAAATCAGCTTGATATTGCAAAAGATGAGCTAAAAAAGATTATCCACATGGCTGGACTTGATGAAAATTTAAGAGCAGAGGACTTATCATTGGATGACTATATAAGACTTTACCAATGTTTTGAAGAGGAATTTTTTAAAAGTTGAAAGGAGCTCTTAATACCTGATAATAAATGCAACTCAGTAGACAGATAAATTTCATTTATCCTTAAAAATAGTATTTTGTTTTTGACAATTTCCACTTTAATAATGTATAATATAATACAAATTGCAATTCTCATAAACAAAACTTGCAAGGTGGTGGAGAAAAGGTGGTAAAGGTGAATTTGCATCCCTCAGTGTATGAATGGATTGATGAGATGGCAAAAATCACAAAACCAGACAAGATTGTCTGGATAGATGGTTCTGAGGAAGAAAAGCGAAGGCTTATAAAGGAAGCTCTTGAGTCAGGAGAACTTATGGAGCTCAACCAAGAAAAGCTTCCAGGATGTTATCTTCACAGGACTCATCCAAGCGATGTGGCGAGGGTTGAGGACAGAACGTTTATCTGCACACCAACAAAAGAGGAAGCAGGGCCAACAAACAACTGGATGGACCCGAACGAAGCTTACAAGATGCTTTACTCACTTTTTGACGGGTCCATGAAAGGAAGAACAATGTATGTTGTGCCATATTTGATGGGACCTGTTGGCTCACCATATTCAAAAGTGGGCATTGAGCTTACAGATAGCATATATGTTGTTTTGAACCTCAGAATTATGGCAAGGATTGGCGATGTTGCACTTAAAGCTTTAGGAAACTCACCTGATTTTGTGAAGGGACTTCACTCCAAAGCGACGCTTGACCCAGAAAAGAGATACATTTGTCATTTTCCGCAGGACAATACAATTATGAGCGTCAACTCAGGTTATGGTGGAAACGTCATTCTCTCAAAGAAGTGTTTTGCACTCAGGATTGCAAGCTATCTGGGAAGAAAAGAAGGCTGGCTTGCAGAACACATGCTCATTGTCGGAATTGAGGACCCAAGCGGCAAGGTGACATACATAGCAGGTGCGTTTCCAAGTGCATGTGGTAAGACAAACCTTGCGATGTTAATTCCACCAGAGCCTCTTAAAAAGCTTGGATACAAGGTGTGGACTGTAGGAGATGACATTGCATGGATGAGGATTGGCGAGGATGGAAGACTGTGGGCTATCAACCCTGAAGCAGGGTTTTTTGGTGTTGCACCTGGCACAAGTTATAAGACAAATCCAAATGCCATGGAGACCATAAAGAGAAATACGATATATACAAATGTGCTTTTAAAAGAAGATGGAACAGTATGGTGGGAAGGCATGGATGGAGAGGTGCCAGAGCGAGGCATTGATTGGCTTGGAAGGCCATGGACAAGAGACAGCGGTGAAAAGGGTGCGCACCCGAACGCAAGATTTACAGCGCCTGCCAGCCAGTGCCCATCAATTTCAAAGGAGTGGGAAAATCCAAAGGGCGTGCCTATTTCGGCAATAATATTTGGCGGCAGACGAGCAAAGGTTGCACCACTTGTATACGAAGCATTTGACTGGCAGCATGGTGTATATGTTGGCGCTACAATGGCATCTGAAACAACTGCTGCTGCAATGGGCAAGGTCGGCGTTGTTCGTCGCGACCCAATGGCAATGCTTCCATTCTGCGGATATAACATGGCTGACTATTTTGCCCATTGGCTTGAGATGGGCAAGAAGATTCCAAATCCGCCCAAGATTTTCCATGTAAACTGGTTCAGGCAGGATGAAAATGGCAAGTTTATCTGGCCGGGATTTGGCGAAAATTTGAGGGTTCTGAAGTGGATAATTGAAAGATGCGAAGGGAAGGTTTCGGCAAAAGAGACTACAATTGGTTATGTGCCATATGTTGATGATCTTTACTTAGATGGTCTTGATATAGACAAACAGACGGTAGAAAAGCTTCTTGAGATAGACAAAGAATTGTGGTTAAAAGAGGCTGAGGATTCAAGAGAGTTTTTAAGCCAGTTTGGAGACAGGCTCCCGAGAGAGCTCATTGAAGAGAATGAAAAGCTAAAACAAAGACTTTCAAAATAGAAATAAATCACCTAACATAAGGCCTCCTTTATATACTGATATAAAGGCTACTGAAGGAGGTCTTTTGTTTTGATAGAAAATTTGCCGTTCACAAGATTTGTTGTAATCTTAAAGGGAATTGAACAGAAAGGAAAAATCCCGTTTGGATATGTCAAGGTTCAGTCAATTGGGGACGCAGTTAATTTGGAAGTTGTTATCCAGGAATTGGAAGAAACTGAGGATAAAATAACTCTGTGGGGGATTGTGAGAAAATCAGATGGATATTCTCCAATATATTTGACTGCACTTTCAAAACCGCAAAAAACAGCTTTAACCCAGTTTCTTGCCACAAGCAGGTTTAGTTTGTTCAAAAGCAGCTTAAAACTTTCCGACCTGGTCGGATTTGCTGTTGCAAAAGAGAGGAAAGAAAAACCTAATTTCATTCTGATAGGAAGCTTTGATGATAGTAGTTTATATGAGATGGAAAGAGATATTCTAAGAAGTTTTGAAAAGGGTGAAAGTAAGAAAAATCGAGATAAAAAAGAGATGGATAATCACGATGAGAAAAAAGAAGCGGAAGTAGAGAAAGAAGAAAAAGCTGAGGGCTCTTCTTCAAAAGGTGATGACCAAAGCTTGGGTGAGAATTGCAACGAAGATGTTGAAAAAGAAATCATGCAAGAAAAAGAACAAGAAGCAGAAGATAAGCTGACCCAAGAGTCAGCCGAAAAATCAGAAGAAGAAGAGTCTTCTGAAATAGTTGAAAATGCTTCACAAGAACTTCAAAAGGCTTACCAGGATGAGAGCAGAGAAGAAAACTTTCATTTCGATGTTGAAAAAAATTACTGCATATTAGAATTTGGTGACAAAAAAATTTGGAAGAGAATTTTTGAAGAGTTGAAAGAAAAGTGTGAAAGATTTGACCCGTTTTCTGACGATAAGGTCAAATGGTTTAAGATAGATAAGAAGGATATAATAACTGTATCTCATCTACATCCATTTTTGTATGTTATATCTAATCCATTTGTATTCAATCTTGTATCCGAACATGGTTATTTGATTATCGGTTACAGAAGGTCTAAAAGAAAAAGAGATAGAGTTGAAATTTTAGTGCCGGCAGAGTTTTCAGAGGAGACAGAAAAGGTTGCAAAGTCGTTTGGATTTTCAGAGTTTGTCACAAGAGATGGGAAAGTCATGGAGGGTAAAGAAGGTTACTTTAAGATGAGCTTAGAGCTTATAGAGAAGGAAGAATAAAAGTTATGGACTGGGCTTGCATTTTGTCTGGCGGTGCGGGTGTCAGACTTTGGCCAAAGAGCAGAAAAACATTTCCAAAACAATTTTTGCAAATTATAGGTGATAAAAGTTTTCTTGAAATGACTTATGACAGGGTAAAGAGAATAATACCGCCAGAGAAAATTCATATAGTCACCCATATAAATTACCGTGAACATCTCAGAATGCTTCTCCCAAATGTGATGGACGAGAATTTGATTTTTGAACCTGAGCAGAAAGAGACACTTGCGTGCGTAAGCTTGGCGTGTATTCATATTTTGAAAAAGGACCCAGATAGCGTTTTGGGAATTTTTCCTTCTGATCATTTCATATCTAAAACAAACAAATTTGAAAGTGCTGTCAAAAAAGGATATGAGCTTGCTAAAAAAGGCCATATAGTTTGTTTTGGAATTGCTCCAACAAGAGTTGATACAAATTACGGATATATCAAATTGGGAAAGGAACTTGAAAAGGGAATATTTACAGCTGAAAGGTTTGTTGAAAAACCTGATGTGAAGAGAGCAAGGTATTTAGTAAAATCGAAGTACTTTTGGAATAGTGGCATTTACATCTTCAAAATTTCTGTATTTTTGAAAGAACTAAAAAGATACATGCCCCACTACTATGATATTTTTATGAGAATATTTTCTTCAATTTCCACCGAGAGTTACGTTGATGAGCTGAAAAAAGGGTATAAACTTTTGGATAGGATTTCTGTAGACAAGGCAATTATGGAAAAGACAAAAAGACTTGTTGTTTTGACAGCTGATTTTGAATGGGATGATGTTGGCAGCTGGTCTGCGTTTGAAAGGATTTTGACAAAAGATGAAAATGAAAATGTTGTCAAGGCAGAAGCTATAACACATGAAACGAAAAACTGCATAATTTTTTCAGATAAATTTGTAATAGCTCTTGGGATAAAAGACATTATTCTCATCTCGGTTGACGATGCAATTCTTGTCTGTCACAAGTCAAAGGAAAGAGAGATTAAGGAGATAATTCAAACCATAGCACTAAACGAAAAGTATAAAAAGTATTTGTAAGGTTTCAGGTATCAAAATAAAAGACTTTGCATATCCTAAATAAATGAGGAAGGAATAAAACTCATCAAAAATGAGATTTTATAACTACAACAGGCGCAGGTGCCAAAAGGCATTAGTCCTTTTGGCTTTTTTAATCTTTGCACTATTTACTTTAGCTATCTTCATAGAAATTTGGCTGGAAAACTATCTAATAGAAGCATTTGAAGACAAGGCGAAACAAAAAATTATAGAGGTTACAAACCAAGCAGTGTTACAGGTTTTGCAGCAGCAAAAAATAAAGTATGATGATGTAGTCAAGGTTGAGAAAGGCGAAAATTCTTCGCTTATAAAAATTGATACGGTGGTACTAAATAGAGAAGCAGCAAATTTAATTCTTATGATAAATCAAAGAGTAAAAACACTCACCCCTCTTCAGGTAGAATTTAGAATGGGCAATATTTTCAACAACATGTTCTTTAATCAATTTGGCCCACTACTAAGAGGAAATGTTATGTATATATCAGCAGTTTCATATAACTGGCAGTCTGACTTTAATTCAGCAGGAATTAATCAAACAGTCCACAGAATATATTTGAACTTAAAATTTGAAGGACACTTTTTATTTTTGAGGACAAGAAAAAAAGTGACGCTGCTCCAGCGCATCCCAATTACTGAGAACATCTATATTGGAGAGGTACCCAAAGTGTATATAGGTAAATAAGCGAGAAATCAAGAGAAAAAACAAGAAAAAATAATTTGAACTTTGATTTTGCAACTTTAAAGCTTAAAATGAGGAAAAATGAATATTGAACGAAAGGATAAAAGGTGGTATATTATAAAAGCGTCGCAGGTAGAAAGCTGCGGCGGGCAGCTTGGAAATTGAACAGCGCCTAACCGAAAGGCTAAGGCTGTTTTAAATACAGCGGCCGAAGGCAAATGAGATTGAGCTAAAGGATCGGACTTGAGAATAGATTTATTTGAGAGTTTGATCCTGGCTCAGGACGAACGCTGGCGGCGTGCCTAACGCATGCA
>OFGS01000047.1_pt1 | contig 36329 bp, 36 predicted proteins | sample 1521851 | NCBI WGS metagenome assembly OFGS01 (sample SAMEA3142070, study PRJEB24117) | hot springs metagenome
GGATTGGGTTGTAGATGGCTTTAGCTGTGATGTAGAGGGACAAGGTGAAGGATAAAGCACCTGCGATACAGGTGATGAGAGCGGAGGCCATATCGCCTATCTTTCTACCAAAGAGCCCGATCAAAACAAAAGCTAAAAGCGGAGAAAAAACTAACAAAATCCCTTCCATCATCAGCCTCTTAGGTGTGTTATTTCAGAAGAACCTTCGTACCCTTTTAACCTGAAGATGGAAACCACAAGAGCTAGACCTATGGCAACCTCAGCCGCAGCTACCGCCAAGATAAACAGAGCGAAAACCTGAGCTTCTACACCCACAACCAAACTATCTATACTCGCAAGGAGTATGTTTACCGCGTTCAACATAAGCTCCGTGCTCAAAAGGATGGTAATAAGGTTCTTCCTAATGATAACGCCTAAGAAGCCCAGCAAAAATAAAAAGATGCTAATAAAGATATAAGCAAATTGAATACTCAATCCTCTTTCCTCCCAAGGACTATGGCTCCTATCATGGCTATTAAAAGTATAACAGAAGCCACTTCGAAAGGTAAAAGGTACTGAGTAAAGAGAGCTTTACCCACATCCTTTACGTTGTTGTCCGTGGCAACGTTAAGGCTTTGGGCAAATTTACCCTTCGATATTAAGTAGGCTAAAGCAAAAAAGGAAAAAATCACAAAGGGTAAGGACAAGAAAAGCTCCTTCTTGTATATACCTTCAAATCTTTTTACCTTCTCCCATGGGACTGTGGTTATAACAAGCACGTAAAAAACTACTATGGCAACCGCATATATGATGAGCTGAAGACCTGCAAGAAGCTCAGCACCAAGGTGTATAAATATTCCCGCAGAGGACAGAATTACGGACAGGAAAGAAAGTATGGCATGGACAGGATTTTTCAAAAAAACTGTCCCAAAGGCGGATACAACAAGCCAAACGGAAAGAAAGATCACTATCAACCATTCCACTCTATCTTCCCCCAGAGTTTTTCTCTTTGCTCGTCGTCGATCCATATCCTGTCCGGCTCGTTACCTCTTCTTTTCTTCCAGTCTATGGCGTTTTCTTCCAAGTGGTTCATCCTTAGCACCGCTTGCCTCCTTGAGTATCCAGCTAGCTCGTAAAGGTCCGTCATGGTAAGGCACCCTACAGGACATGCGTCTACGCAAAGACCACAGAAAAGACAGTTCAACAGATTCATGTCAAACCTGGTCACCTTTTTTCTCCCGTCGGGAAGTTGCACCGCCTCTATCCTAAAGAGTGTAGGCATTGGACAAGCAGTCTGACACATGTAACATGCTACACACCTGCTTTTGCCCTTCTCGTAGGACATGAACTTTTCTATTGCCCTCAAAGAATCTGGCTCCGTGCCATCCCATACAAAGTGCCCATGTGCTCCCCTATAGCGCTTTGGTGGTGTGAGCTTCTCTATAGGGTAGTTTGTAGTTATAGGCTTTCTAAGGAGGTTCTTAAGCGTCACCGATAAGCCCTTTATAAAATCAAGAAACAGAACGCTCTCCACGAGGTTTAAGAAGGCTTTCCTGTCAACCCTTTTGATGTTCATGGTGTAGATATTTTAAGCTAACGCTTGATAAAATGCAAAAGTTTATGATTTTTGCTACTTTGTTTCATGAATGAGCATCGGTCCATCCTTTAGGGATGTGGTTACTTAGAGACGGGAAAAAGTAAAACTTTGTTGCATAAATAAACATACCCCTACCAGAGTGAAAGAATATAGTGGTTCCGGTGTTGAGGTGGAATTTCGAACTGTGTTTAACTAAAACTACTGCCAGAGTAACCTTCCCTAATGATCTATACAACAAAGCTAGGAAGGTAGCTTTAAGGTGCGGTTCTTTTCAGGAAGATTATATTTTCTGAGAGAGTGCAAGTGAAAAGTTTTACTTGACAGGTTGTAGAGGTTTTGGTAAAGTTGGCGGTGTTAAATACAATCGAAAGTTTTTACAGTGATCTTTTTGCATATATTTTTTAATTATGAAAACAGTATTCAGCGAAGAGCTCATAAAGAAGTACGACAGACCAGGTCCAAGGTACACCAGTTACCCACCAGCTACAGAGTTCACCGACAGGGTCAACCAAGAAGACTACAAGAGGGAGCTCTTAAAGAGCAACGAAGAAGGTAGACCTCTTTCCCTTTACTTTCATATACCTTTTTGTGAAAGCGCCTGTTGGTTCTGCGGTTGCAACGTGATCATATCCCACCGTAAGGACGTGTCAAGAAGGTACTTAGATTACGTGTACAGAGAGATGGAAATGCTATCCAATTACCTGGATAACTCTAGAAAGGTTGTACAGCTACATTGGGGAGGTGGTACACCTAACTTTCTGACCAACGAAGAGATAAAGGAGCTCTTTGGCAAAATAAGAGAGTTTTTCCAAATCTCCGAGGATGCGGAGATAAGCGTCGAGATAGACCCAAGATACCTATCAGAGGGACAGCTGGAGACCCTAAGAGAGGTAGGTTTTAACCGCATAAGCATGGGACTTCAGGATCTTGACGAAGAGGTTCAAAGGGCTATCAACAGAGTACAACCTGAAAGTCTAATGAAGAACGTCATGAAAAGGCTTAGAGAGCTTGGTTTTAAAAGCATAAACATAGACCTCATATACGGATTGCCCTATCAAAATCCTGACAAGTTTAGGATCACGCTAGAAAAAACCATAAATTTGGACCCAGACAGGCTTGCCATATTCAACTTTGCCTACGTTCCATGGCTAAAGCCCCTTCAGAGGAAGATAGACCCAGCTACGCTACCACCACCGCAGGACAAACTGACCATACTCCAGATGAGCATAGATATGCTCCAAACCGCCGGGTACGTGTTCATAGGCATGGACCACTTTGCAAAACCGGACGACGAGCTTGCCATAGCCCAAAGGGAGGGTACCCTTTGGAGAAACTTCCAGGGATACACCACGAAAAAGGGTGTAGACCTTATTGGCATAGGTGCCACTTCCATAGGTATGCTCTATGGCTCGTACTTTCAGAACTACAAGACTATAAGGGAGTACTACCTTGCCATCGACAGCGGAAACCTTCCTATCATGCGTGGCTTTATTCTTAGCCATGAGGACATCATCAGGAGGGAAGTTATAATGGATCTCATGTGCAACTTCGTTGTAGATTTTGATAAGATAGAAAGGCAGTTTAACATAGACTTCCAAGAGCACTTCTCCAACGAACTTGAAGAGCTCAAAGAGATGGAAAAAGACGGACTAATAAAGATAAACAACAGGAAAATAGAAGTTATGCCGGAGGGAAGGCTTCTTATAAGGAACATAGCCATGGTTTTTGACGAGTACCTAAAGCAGAAAAGGGAGTTGCGCTTTTCAAGGACTATATGAGTAAACTGCTGGAAGTTGAGGATCTAAGTAAACGCTTTCGCTACTACGCAGGGCTATTTAGGAAAAGGGACATATGGGCGGTCAACGACGTTAGCTTTGGCTTAAACAGGGGGGAGATACTCGCTCTGGTGGGAGAGTCTGGCTCTGGAAAGAGCACTATAGGTAAGATCATCCTTAGACTGGAAAAACCTACGAAGGGCAGGATCACCTTTGACCGTAAAGATATAAAGGATTGGGGAAAAGAGTATTCAAGCCACGTGTCCGTTGTCTTTCAGGACCCATCCAGCTCACTTAACCCCTACATGAGCGTTAAGGATATATTAGAGGAGCCCTTAAGGATTCATCGCATACCAAACAGAAAGGAAAGAATAGAACGGGCTTTGGAGTTAGCAAACCTCAGTATAGATTTGATACATAGGAAACCCAGAGAGCTCTCCGGTGGACAGCGTCAGAGGGTAGCTATAGCCAGAGCCATAGTGCTAGAGCCAAAGCTTGTAGTTGCAGACGAACCTACCGCTTCTTTGGACGCAAGCGTAAGAAAGGGCATTCTGGATCTTTTTTTAGAGTTAAAAAAGTCAAGCATAAGCGTACTTTTTATCACACACGATATAAGGTCTGTGGAGAGGATCGCGGATAAGGTAGGTGTTCTTTACAAAGGGATGTTGATGGAACTTGGCAAAAAGGAAGACGTTCTTAACAGCCCAAAGCACCCTTATACTAGATACCTTCTGGAGAATGTACCCGTTAGACATCCGTCAAAGAGGCGGTCTATTCAAAAGGAAGAGCTCCTTACCAGTGTAGAAGAAGGATGCCCCTTTTATCCTCTTTGCTCCCATAGATTGGATGATTGTAGTCTTCATGTTAGGGAGGTTGTTTTAGATGGAACCCTCGTCAAGTGCAATCTTTACTAACGTCTCCCTTTTTGTGTTTCTCCTCCTACTCTCAGGATTCTTCAGCTCCTCCGAAGTAGTCTTTTTTGGTGCCAACAAGTTCATCCTCAAGCTAAGGAAGGGAAGACTTTACTCCCTACTTGATAGGCTAACTAATAGACCCCACAGCCTGCTTCTTTCCATACTGATAGGTAACGAGATGGTAAACGTTTTAATATCTTCTTACAGCGCCAAGCTCTTTGTAGATACCATGGGTTCAGCTGGGGCAACCGTATCCGTGTTTGTTGCCAGCCTTCTCATATTTGTCTTTGGAGAAGTTGTACCTAAAAACATAGCCTATCCCTTCTCCACACGGTTAGCACCCATTTACGCTCTGATCTTTTCCTTTGTTCACTTGTTGCTCTACCCCCTTCGTAAGCTCCTTGAGCCCTTAACTGAAAAGCTAATAAATTACAAGCAAGCAAAGAAAAGCTCAACGGATTTTAAAGACTCCTTCTGGGAAGTTTTTGAGATGGGATATGCCCAACGAGTATTTGACGAAGATGACAAGGTTGTGGTGGATAAAGTTTTAGCCCTAGATGAGGTCTTGGTTAAGGAAGTCATGGTTCCAAAACCGGACATGTTTGTTCTTGACGAGGAACAGAAGGTAGAGGACGTCTTTGAGCTTATTCTTCAGAAAAAGCACAGCAGAGTACCCCTCTACAGGGAAAACCCAGACAACATAACGGGCATTCTCTACGTAAAAGACCTTTTACCCATAGACATAAACAAGGGAAAGAAGTTATCGGAGTTTAAAAAGCCAGTGCTATTTGTTCCAGAGGTTCAGACCCTTAACCACTTGCTCGAGGAGTTTAGGAGTGAAGGTAAGCAAATAGCGGTGGTGGTTGGTGAACATGGAGAAGTGGTAGGTCTTATTACCTTACACGACGTTTTGGAGTTCTGTTTTGGTAAGCTTCCGGAAACCTGGGAAGGTGGAATAAAACAGGTATCGAAGGATACCTACAGGATAGAGGGGTGGGTAGATGTAGAAGAGCTTTCGAAGGTGTTGGCGCTTGAGCTTCCAGAAGAGTATGAGTACGATACCGTTAGCGGTTTTGTGATGTCTGTGCTAGGACGCATCCCAGAGGAAGGTGACGAGTTTGATTACGACGGTTATAAATTTACGGTAGAGAGGATGGAAGGAAACAGAGTAGTCTCCGTCTATGCAGTAAGGTTAAGTAGAGAGACCGCATGATTAAACACTCATTGGAACTAAAGCCGAAGTTAAACCTCTCCCTACTCCTTGGGAACCACATCCAACTACTTGAGTGTACATCTTTAGAATTGGAACAAGAAATAGAGAAGGAACAAGATATAAACCCTTACATAGTGCTACAGACGAAAAAGCCAACCAAGTGGTTCCACTGGGATGAACCAAAAAGCTTTGAAGTAGCCAGTTCACCCTCTGAGATCCAAGACCTTGTATACCAAGCAAGGCTAGAGCTAAGCGGTAAGGAGTTCGAAATAGCTCAAGAGCTTCTCTACTCCGTTGACCACAGAGGTTATCTGAGGATAGGTGTAGAAGAGTTAGCTAAGGCTTTAGGTGTCAAACCTCAGGAGGTAGAAAGGGTAAGGCGCTTTTTGATGAAGAATCTGGAGCCTATAGGCGTCTGTTCCATAAACGTGGAGGAGTTTATCCTTCTGCAATTGGAAGAGCTATACCCGGATAACAGAGATCTACAAAAGAGGGTAATAAGAGCAATAAAGGAAGGCAAGGTAGATAAGGAGCTAAGGGATGTACTTGTAAGACTTAGGCTGTCCCCGCTTAGTGGTGATGTGGTTTACAAAAGTGCCACTGTGGATGTTGTTTTAGAGCATGCAAACGGTGAGTGGTATGTGATTCTATACGACGATTTCGTAGATGTAGAGGTCAAAGAGGATGAGGTAAAGGACTCTTCAGACATGGACAAGCTAAGAAGGGCAAGGTCTTTGAAACTCCTGATGGAAATAAGGAGAAGAAATTTAAGGAGGATCGTGGAAATTATAGTAGATACACAGAAGGACTTTCTCTTAGGAAAAAAACCTCTTAAAAGCTTGACTTTGTCCCAAGTAGCCAACCAGTTGGGTGTTGGTTTATCCACAGTTAGCCGATTGGTCAACAGAAAGTACGTCAAGACGCCCTTAGGTGTTTACCCTCTCAGGTCCTTCTTTGTAAGGAGCAGTAAACATGGGTTAAGCACCGAGGAAGTACTAAGATTGATAAAAGAAGCCTTAAAAGACCTTGGAAATGGTGCCACAGACAAACAGATAAGCCAATACCTGAAGAAGATGGGATTAGACATAGCTCGGAGAACGATAAACAAGTACAGGAGGTTGATATGAAGTTGGATGCAGTTAGAGAGTTGATAGTAAGGGAAGGTCTTTCCGCTTTTCTCTTTAGTTCCAATGCCAACGTGCAGTACCTTTCGGGCTTTAGGTCTTCGCATGCTTATGCCTTGATAACCCCTGAAGAAAGGTACTTGCTTACGGACGGTAGGTATTACGAAAAGGCAAAAACCCTAAGAGATTGGGAGGTAGTACTCATAGAGGGTCCAGCGATTAAGTTCCTAAAGGGTTTTATAAAGGAAAAGGGTTTAAGAGTAGTCGGCTATGAAAGGGATAGGGTCAGCTGTGAGTTTGCAAAAAAACTTAAGACGAAAGGAATCAGGTGGAAAGGTTATACTGGCTTTTTAGACAGTTTAAGAGCTTTAAAGACTCATACAGAAATAGAGATCATAAGAGAAGGCGTTAGAGAGAGCGATAAGGTTTACATGGAGCTTCTCAACTTTATCAGACCAGGTATGAAGGAGTTAGAAGTCAGAGCCTTTATAGCCTCGGAGTTTCTAAAGAGGGGATCCCTTGGAGAGAGCTTCCCCGCTATAGTGGCTTCCGCACAGGCGTCGGCCATACCGCACTGGGAAAGTTCTGAGGCAAGGATAAAAGAAAAAGCACCTCTTTTAATAGACATGGGGATGGTTTGGAAAGGCTACTGCACGGATTTTACGAGGACTGTATACCTTGGAAAGGCTGACGATGATTTCAAGAAGGTTTACAGCGTAGTAAGGGATGCCCATCTGCACGCCATATCTGCGGTTAAGGTAGGAAACACCATTGGAGACGTAGACAAAAGAGCGAGGGACTACATAGAGTCCAAGGGCTTTGGCAAATTTTTTACTCACTCTACGGGTCATGGTGTGGGTATAGAGATACACGAGTACCCAAGGGTGTACTACAAGGGTAAAGATAGTAAGGTGGTGATAGAGGAAGGTATGGTCTTTACCGTAGAGCCTGGAATATACATACCCGGCGAGTTTGGTGTAAGGTTAGAAAATATGGTTGTTGTAGAGGGTGGAGTTGGTAAACCTCTCTCTTCTGTAGGGCTTGACTTGGTGGAAATTTGATATTAAAATACTAAGATGCTGACGCGGGGTGGAGCAGCCTGGTAGCTCGTCGGGCTCATAACCCGAAGGTCGGAGGTTCAAATCCTCCCCCCGCAACCATGCATCAAATTGCCATGAAGGTAGCGGTATTGTTGGCGGAAGGGTTTGAGGAGGTTGAGGCTGTAGCAGTCATAGACGTGCTAAGAAGAGCCCAGATAGAGACCATCGTAGTGGGTTTGTCCAAAGAGCCTGTGCCCAGCGCAAGAAACGTCCGCATAATACCAGACGTGTCCATAGACGAGGTTAAAGCGGAAGAGCTCGATATGGTAATACTGCCTGGCGGTTTGGGAGGTGTTGAAAAGCTCAAACAGGACAAGAGAGTGGAAAATCTCGTTAAAGGTATGAGAGAAAAGGGTAAGATGATCGGAGCCATATGTGCAGCCCCTACAGCCCTTGCTAAGTTTGGTCTTCTGGAAGGCAAAAAAGCAACAGTTTACCCAAGCTTGAAGGAGGATATAAAACCAGCCCAGTACGTGGATGAGAAGGTCGTAGAGGATGACAAGGTCATAACAAGTCAGGGGCCGGGTACTGCCCTTCTTTTTGGTTTAAGTATAGTAGAAAAACTTTTGGGAAGGGAAAAAGCTAAAGAGATAGCTCAGAAAATGCTAGTAGATTACTGAATGCTCCAGGTCAGGGTTAGACCGGGCGGAGAAGACAAAATACGCAACTTCTTCCCGTGGGTCTACAAGTCAGAAATAGCAGGTTACAGTAGAAAACCTATAAAAGGCGAGCACGTAGTAATTAGGGATGCAGGGGGACACTTTTTAGGTTATGGCTACATAAACCCCACAACGAACATATCCATAAGGGTGCTATCCTTTAACAAGGCGGAGAAGATAACCAAAGACCTCCTTTACAAGAGAGTAGAAGACGCTTACAACTACAGAAGAAGACTATCTATAAACAGCAATGCCTATAGATTGGTTCACTCTGAAGGAGACTTGCTTCCAGGACTTATAGCAGACGTGTACGATAAGTACGTGGTGGTTGAGTTTACTACCTATGGGATGTTCCTTATGAGGGATTGGGTAATACAAGCTATACAAGACATTTTAAGACCGGAGGGCATTTACGAAAAAACCAACGAGCACATCCAGAAGGTAGAAGGTTTTAGGTCAGTTGAAGGAGTAATATGGGGGCATGTGCCAGAAGAGGTAAAGATATGGGAGCACGATTTAGAATTCTGGATAAACATACCCCAGGGTCAAAAGACGGGATTTTTCCTAGACCAGCGCGGTGCAAGGCGCTTTATTAGACAGCTGGTTAAAGAGGGTGATAGATGTTTAGACGTTTTTTGCCATACCGGTGGTTTTGCCATAAGCATGAAAAAGGCGGGTGCTGGAGAGGTGATAGGCGTAGATTCTTCTGAGTTAGCCCTCCATATGGCAAGTAAAAACGCGGAGCTAAACCAAATATCGGGTATAAAGTGGGTTGAGAGCGACGCCTTTGACTTTTTAAAGGAGATGCACAAAAGCGGTGAAAAGTTTGACATTGTGGTCATAGATCCTCCGTCTTTTGCCAAAAACAAGGCGGCGGTCGAGTCTGCCATGAGAGGTTATAAAGAACTGCTTATAAGAGCCCTACATATCACGAAACCTGGTGGTTATATAGCTGTTTACTCCTGCTCTTTTCACATAGACTTGGATCACCTGATGAAGGCTGTACTTTTGGCGTCTCATGACGTTAGAAAACAGGTAAGAGTGATAGGTATAAGTTTTCAAGACCTTGACCATCCATGGCTACTTCAGATGCCAAACACCATGTACCTTAAGGGTTTATACTTAGAAGTTGTCTGATGAAGATTAGCGATGCGGTCATACTTGGCTTTGTAGAGGGGCTTACAGAGTTTCTTCCCGTTTCTTCAACGGGGCATCTCATACTGACTGCCCACCTTTTGGGAATACCGCATGATAGCTTTACTAAGAGCTTTGAGATAGCTATACAGCTTGGCTCCATACTGGCTGTAGTTTTCCTCTACTGGGAGAGATTGTTAAAGGACGTGCAGACTTGGAAAAGAATACTGGTAGCTTTTATTCCGACGGGGCTTTTGGGCATCTCTTTCTACAAGCTCATAAAGGGCTACTTGATAGGTAACGATGTGGTAGTTGTTGGTGCACTGGTGCTTGGTGGAGCATTTCTTATCTTTGCGGACAGGCTTTGCCAAAGATGGTGCTTTATCGGAGACATAAGACATTTAAGCCTTAAAAGAGCCTTTTTTGTTGGTCTTTTTCAGTCTTTGGCGATGGTTCCGGGAGTCTCTAGGTCTGCGTCCACGATACTAGGCGGTATGTTTATGGGATTGAGAAGAGAAAAGGCTGCGGAGTTTTCCTTTTTGCTAGCGGTGCCCACCATGTTCGTGGCAACTTCTTACGACCTTTACAAGTCCTACGATGAGTTCTCCCTCCAGCAATGGCATATACTGGCGGTGGGCTTTATAACCGCTTTTTTGACCGCTCTTGTAACCGTTAGGATTTTTCTGTCTTACGTGTCCAGACACTCCTTTTTGTCCTTTGGAATCTATAGAATGGTGGTTGGTCTTGCGTACGCTTATTTTATTCTCTAGTGATCAGGATAGGTTATGTATCCACACGCAGGTTTGAAGGTTGTAAGGCTAATAAAACCATAAGGCTTTCTTCCCTTGAAAAGAGGTTCTATCAGGTAGCTGAAAGCAATCTACTGTGTCTCCTTGAAACGCTGAAGTGGAACGCGGAAAGAGACATACTCTTTTTTAGAATAAGTTCTCACACTATACCCTTTGCATCGCATCCAAAAAATAAGTTCCAATGGGTAGAAGACTTTAAAGGTCTGCTTGAGGAGTTAGGTAGGTTTATCAAGGAAAAGGGTATCCGTGTAAGCATGCATCCAGGTCAGTTTGTTATCATCAACTCTCCGAAGGAAAGAGTCTACGAAAACAGTGTAAAGGAGCTTCTTTACCATGCGAACCTATTGGATGCCATGGGGTTGGACTCAAACCACAAAGTGCAGATACACGTGGGAGGGGTATACGGAAACAAGGAAGAAGGCATCAAAAACTTCATCAAGAATTACAAAAACTTGCCCGATGAGGTAAAAAACCGATTGGTTGTGGAGCATGACGACAAACTCTACTCCTTGGAAGACTGTCTAAAGATCCACGAAGAGACTGGAATACCCGTAGTGCTAGATACCTTACACTTAAGGTGTCTGGGCGAGGATAAAGATTTAGAGAGTGCGATAAACAAGGTATTACCTACTTGGAATGGTGCTGTGCCAATGGTAGATTACAGCGATGGGAATGTTCCAACGGGTGAGCATGCGCAGAGTATAAACGAAGAAAACTTTGAGAGATTCCTAAACCTAGTGAGAAGCATCTCCGTAGACATTATGTTAGAGGTAAAGGACAAAGAGAGAAGCGCCCTAAAGGCTGTTAGTATATACAAGAATCTCATCCGCTTCTCAAGGTAGTCTATTGCGGGAAACTCTCGCAAACTTCTGTGCTTGCCATTATTTGTTGCAACAAAGCTGTGGTTAACTAAAATTACTACGAAAAAGTGGTATGATAAGTACTGACCCTGTTTAGCAAGGCGGTCATTCCTATTACAAAACTTGACAAAACCTTACTAAAGTTTATTATAATCTTCCATGGCACAGTCGGCAAAAAAAGACTATTACGAGGTTTTAGGTGTAAGCAGGAACGCAACGCAGGAAGAGATAAAGAAGGCTTACAGAAGGTTGGCAAGAAAGTACCATCCGGACTTTAACAAGGAGCCAGACGCTCAAGAAAGGTTCAAGGAGATAAACGAGGCTTATCAGGTTCTTTCTGACCCGGAAAAGAGAAAGCTTTACGACCAGTACGGACACGCAGCCTTTAGCGCGCAAGGAGCACCTTCTGGCGAAGATGTTTTCAACGTCAAAGTAGGAGATCTATTTGAGGAAATCTTCAAAGGTTTTGGTTTTGAAGATATATTCGAAAGGGTAACACGTGATAGGAGAAGGACCTACTCAAGACCCGTTAAAGGTGAGGACATATACTACACTGTGGAAATATCCTTAGAGGACGCTTACAAGGGAACTGTAATAAATATACCAATTACAAGAGAAGTCTCTTGCGATGCTTGCGGTGGTTATGGATACGATAAGAGCAAGGGAGAAAGGGTATGTCCCACATGCGGAGGTAAAGGGGAGCTATACCAAAGGCAATTCTTTATGACGATAGCTCAAACATGTCCCACGTGCGGAGGAACCGGAGTAATCAGAGAGCCGTGTGGGGTGTGCAGAGGTAGAGGTACGGTTACCAGAAGAGAAGAGCTAAAAGCTAAGATTCCTCCAGGTGTGGACAACGGTTCCAAAATCCTTTTTGAGGGTAAGGGTCATGCGGGAAGGAATGGGGGACCAAATGGAGACCTCTTCTTAGTGGTAAAGGTCAGACCTCATCATATCTTTGAAAGGAAGGGGGACAACCTTTACGTAGACGTAAACCTAAAGGTATCTGAAGCTATCTTAGGCACGGAGTTGGAGGTGCCAACGCTTGCCGGTGAAAGTGTAAAGGTCAAGATACCAGAGGGAACCAAGGAAGGAGATTTGATCAAAGTGGAAGGCTACGGCATGCCAAAACTCAGAGGTTCGGGAAAGGGAGACCTTTTTGTAAGGGTACACATAGACATACCTAAGTTTGGACTTTTCAATAAGACCTTTGGTGACGGTAGAAGGGTTAAGAAGCTGTTAGAAGAGCTGGATCAACTGATACCAGAACCGAAAAGGATCGTGGAGAGGAGAGCATGAAGTCTAAAAAACGCTACTACACTATCGGAGTTGTCTCACAGATATACAACATACATCCTCAAACGCTGAGACTCTACGAAAGGGAAGGGTTATTGAAACCTTCCAGAACAAGCGGGAAGACAAGGCAGTATACAGACGAAGATTTACAAACTTTAGAGTTTATTCTTACCCTTACGAGGGAGTTGGGTGTAAATCTCTCTGGTGTGGACGTCATACTCAGGATGAAAAAGCAGATGGAGGAGATGGAAAGGCAGATAGAAAAACTTCTTGAGTTTATCCAGAGGGAGCTTTCAAAAACACAGGGAGAAAATGAAAAATCCATCGTCATAGCGGACGTAAAGAAGATGGTTAAACTACAGGATATAATAGCTGATTATGGAGCTAAGAGAAACAGACCTACCGGGGATAGGTAAAAAGTACGCCATAAGACTCAAGGAAGGGAGGGAGCTCGTAATAATAATATACAACACGGGTAAGAGAGAGATCTATCTGATGGAGGATGAGGAAGCATCCTGCATTTTTGAGTTAACAGACGACGAAGCCAGAGAGCTTGGTTTTCTCGTAGCGGGAGCGCTTTATCAGCCCATAAAGAGTGAAAAAATGGAGCTGATACTTAAAGAAGTGGTGATGGAATGGATTAAGGTAGAAGCTGGTTCCAACTTCGTAGGAAAAACGATAGCGGAACTTCAGATAAGAAGGACAACAGGCGCTTCCGTGATAGCCATTGTAAGAGGAGATAAGATAGTTCCAAGTCCAGATCCATACAAAGAAACCATCCTCTTGGGAGATACGCTCGTGGTCGTTGGTACAAGGCATCAAATAAACCACCTGTTGGAGCTTTGCGGTAGGTGTAGCACCTGATGACCTTAGACCACGATATAGTAAGTGTGGGCGTATTCCTGTCTTTTATGTTTATCGCCCCCGTCCTTCTTAGACTCGTGGGTCTGCCCTACATCTTGTCCTTCATGGCTTTGGGGTTTTTGGGTAAGTACTTTGTGCATAAGGAGATTACTGAAAAATTTGAGTTTTTTGAAATATCCGCGATAATTCTACTCTTTTTCTTTATCGGCCTTGAGTACTCCTTCGAGAGATTAAAGGGTATGGTCAAAATCTGGAAGGCTGGAGCAGTAGATCTCTTTTTTAACTTTATCCCCGTCTTTATGGTTTCTTACCTGTTTAGCAAGGATCTACTCTTTTCTCTGTTTGTGGCGAGCGTGCTTTATCCAAGCAGTACTTCTATAGTGGCAAAGCTCTTGATGGATTACAGGAGATTGATAAACCCAGAAGCGGAGTTGTTAATCGGAATACTCATCTTTGAGGATTTAGTTAGCATAGTACTTCTATCCTTTTTAACTCCCATATCTTTAGGACGCGGTATGAGCCTTATGTTGCCCGTTAAAGGTCTTTTGGCTACGCTGTTAGTTTTTACATTCTTTTACATTTTTAACAGGTACGTTATCCCACGTATCGTTTATAAGTTGGATGTATTAGCGGAAAGCAGTCTTTTACCCTTTTTTGTACTGGGCATACTCTTGACCCTTTCGGGAATCGGACACAGCGTAGGTATATCTGAAGCCTTAATAGCCTTTATGTTAGGGGTATTGGTGCCCGAGAATTCTAAGATATCGCAAGCCATAGAATCGCAACTTTCTTCCCTAAAGGAATTATCCATAGGTGTATTCTTCTTCTTTTTCACCTACAAGGCAAACTTAGACTTTGGCTACAGCTACGTTTTGATAGTACTGCTAGCTTTTCTTGCTTTATTTTTAAAGCTCGTATCTACTTATATGGGTGCAAAACTTTACGGTTTGGGAAGCAGGTCGGCTTTAAGAGCTTCTCTCTCCTTTTTGCCCAGGGGTGAGTTCTCCGTAGTTTTTGCCAGTCTCTACTCTCCCGTGCAAGGCTTGACCTTCTTGCTTGTACTGATAACGTCCTTTATCGGCAGTATAAGCTTTGTGCTGGCTCCAAAGATCTCCAACAAGTTGTTTCCTAAAAAGACTTCAAAGAAACCACCCGCTTAACCTATATCTACAAACTCCCTTTGCAGTTAACTGGGACTATAGGCTACCGCCAATCGTGATGCCTTTACATTAGCATTACAATTTCCTCTATAGACCTTGCCACAAACGCTGGCATAGCGTTAAAAGACTTCGTTGCACGATAAAGTCAAGGAATATAGCGGTTCATATGACGAGGGAACATTTCGAACCGTGTTAGCCAAAACTACTACCAGAGAGCATTAAGATAAGAACTTACCTTAAATGGGTCTAACGTATTTAAGCGTCTGTGTCAAGAAATATTAATTCAAATTTCACGGTGACAATCTACTATGTTTTAGGTATGTATACTGGCTTTGTTACACAAATAAACACACCCTGTCAGAGTGAGGGATTACAGCAATTCTGGTGCTGGGGATTTCAAAACTTGCCTGTCAAAGACTATACAAGCCTTTTTATAAGTAGGGAAGCATGAAAAGCTTATAAAACTTTTTCAACAAGACATCCAAGCCACAAAAGCATCTATAAAAAAGGATTATCCAGCTTAACTACCAAAACTTACACTGCATGTCTCGTCTAGCCTTAAAGAATTTAAGAAAGGTCGTCTTTTCTGACAGAGTTTTAGTAATGGGTTGAGATCATATCTTCATCGAACCAGACACTAAAGCTATCTGCTTACCCAACCTTTCTAAGTGTAATAGATAGGTTCAATGAGTAGATTCCTTGGATATCTGCAAGAGTTCTCTTTGAAGCTCTTGAACAACGTTATCAATAGAGTCTTCTTCTCCTACGTATATCTCTTTTCCTAGCACTAATCTGGCTTTGCTAAAGGGTAGAGGTATAGTGAAAAGGTCCCAAGTGTTTAACCTAATCTTTTTCTCAAAATGCGCGTAAGCCGGGACTATGGGACTACCAGACTTTTGAGCCAAAAAAACCACACCTTTTTTCACCACAAAGGGAGGACCCTTTGGACCATCTACAGTTATAGCAACGTTATAACCTTTCTCTAAAGCCCGTAGCAACTTCAGAATACCTACCCTTCCTCCCTTTTCCACCTTCCCCTCTTCCGTTGATCCTCTGATTACGTTATAACCCAACTTTCTTAACACGTAATCTGCTATGTCGCCGTCTCTGTACCTGCTAACTAGCGTGTATATACCCCTATCTATACCGATCATGGCTATACAAAGCGCATTCCCGTGCCATATGGCGTATATCTTACCTCTGTTTTTGTCGAAATCGTACCGCTTTTCCCACCTTATGGTTCTGCTTACGATCCTTACGTACAGGACAAGTAAAGGAAGGACTAACCTTATCAAAAGATACTTTATTTTCTTTATCATCGTGCCTTTAGAAGGCTTTCTACATGACTATCTATCCACTTTCCATCCAACCACTCAACAGGATTTACCTCCCTGCCTTGTACCAGTATGCCAAAGTGCAGATGATCTCCAAGGGCTAGCCCCGTCTTTCCCGTCTTACCTATAGCTTCACCCTTTTTTACATATTGACCTTCCTTGACATCTATCTGAGAAAGGTGTCCATACAAGCTCATAACACCTAGACCGTGGTCGATTATGACCGTATTACCGTATATTCCCAGATCTCCTGCGAAAACTACTACTCCACTGTTGCCAGCGGGGACAGTTGCCATCTCTACAGACGCAAAGTCGTATCCCAGATGTCTACTAGTACTTATGTGTTTTCCCTTGTAGAAGTAATTCCTTATGTCTCCATACGTGGATATAACTTTACTGTTTGGAAGTTGTAGAAAAGCTCCTTCCCAAAGCTTTCTACTTTCGCTTTTTTTACCTATCTCCATTATGGTTTTTGCGTTCTCCTCTCTCCAGGTCTCGTTTACTCTCTTGAAGGCTTCTTCTGGTGTTATATTCTCTTGAGTGTTCAAAAGTGGAAGTATAACTTCATTGATCAATCTATCTGAGATCTCTATGTTCTCCTGTTTAAACTTTACACTCCTGACCTTCAGCTCTCTGCTTACAACGGTGTAGTTTCCTGCCTTGTCCTTTGCAAACACTTCTATGTGCAGATTCTCAGCTTCTATGTCCACGGGATATATACCAAAGTAATCCTTATCCCCAACTTTGTACAGGTTGTAGTCAACTCCGTTTACCTTCAAGGATACGTGATCCCCATCGTCTACCCTTACCTTTATAGCCCCAGACCCACCTTGCTTTAATTCCTGAGTGATCCCCACTATGCTTACAGTCGGAGGCTTTGTATCCACGTAAGACTCTATCTTGTAATTTCTTGAAGCAAAAAAGCCAGCTTTTATATCTATCACAACCTCCGCCGGACCTTCTTTGAGCCCTAAAGATACCGCGTTTACAGGGATCTTCACCTCCCTTTCCCCCGTTTTAAGGGCGTTGGAAAAGAGGGTGTATACTTTACCATCTTGGATTACCTTAACCTCTAAGTGCTTAATGTCTTTGTTGCTGTTTATCTTTAGTAGCTTTTCTCCCCTTGCTGGAATAAACTTGAACTCATCTACGTTGGCTATAGAGGGTCCGCCAAACCAAAACAGGCTTATCGTGTAAAACAAAATGCCAAAGAGAGCAAGAAGAGCAAGCCTTCTTATGAGTATCAACGGTAGCTTTCTTCTCTCCCTTCTATAATCAAGCCTGTATTCGTATCTGGGTTTTCTTCTCATTTTTCCAGAACCACTCCGTACCAGTTTTTTAGTCTTTTTATTTTAACAACCTTTAGGTCCTCAACCATCTTTAGAAACTCCCTTAGCTCGCTCTTTTTATACAAACCTGAGAATACGCCCACTTTGCTGAAGAGTTCCTTTATGGACTCTACATTCTTCCTGAATATCTCTATCTCCAAGTTGGCTACTAAAAAGTGAAAGGTTTCTTTTACCTCTTCGGGCTTAGCCCTTATGCATCTGAGCTTTACTCCGTTCAGTCTGGCATTTTCCATACACTCTTTTACCGCATTTTTATCCACATCTATAGCTAAGACTCTTTTCGCTCCCAGTTTCTTTAAGGCTATAGAGAGTATTCCACTACCACAACCTACATCTATGGCTGACCATCCCTTTTTGTAAAAATCTTGAATGAGCTGTAGGCATATCTGAGTGGTGGGGTGCTGTCCCGTTCCAAAAGCCACCGACGGGTTTATGATTATGGGTTTTATCCACGGAGGGCAAACAAGGAAGGAGTCCACTTGTATAGGTTTAAATGCCTTTTTACTTTCCTGTAGTTTAACTTCTTGAACTTCTATAGGTTTTAGACCCTCTACAGGTTGGTAGAGTGCAAAGGTTACAACATCACCCCTTTCCAAAATCTCTACACCCTCGCCCCAAGATATCAAAAAATCGTAAAAGTCTTCTTCAGACATCTGGAAAATGTAGCGCTTTATCATCCTTTAAAATATTAGCATGCAAATAGATCCAAAAACTTTGGACGCTTGGGATAAGGAGTACTTTTGGCACCCCTTTACTCAGATGAAGGTCTACAGAGAGGAGGAGAACCTTATCTTTCTCAAAGGAGAGGGTGTTTACCTTTACGACATCTATGGAAGAAGGTACATAGATGCCATATCTTCCCTTTGGTGCAACGTTCACGGTCATAACCATCCTAAGCTAAACAGTGCCCTTTTAGAACAGTTAAAGCTTGTCGCCCATACGACAACGTTGGGAAGCTCCAACGTACCAGCCATACTTCTAGCAAAGAGACTAGTAGAAATTAGCCCTCCCTGTTTGACAAAGGTTTTTTACTCGGAAGACGGTGCGGAGGCGGTGGAGATAGCCATAAAGCTATCTTACCAGTACTGGATCAACAAAGGAGAAAAGCGGAAAACCTTTATAACGCTTTCTTCCGCCTACCACGGAGACACAGTAGGTGCGGTCAGCGTTGGAGGAATAGACCTTTTCCATGGAGCTTATAAAGACCTTATCTTTAACACTCTTCGCTTACCTTCACCTTATCTTTTCTGCAAAGAAAGGTATGGCAAGCTTTGTGAAGAGTGCAAGGAAGAGCTCCTTGATATGTTAGAAAATATTCTGAAAGAAAGGGACGATATTGTAGCCGTCACCCTTGAGGCTGGTATACAAGGAGCTGCGGGAATGCTACCTTTTCCCAAAGGTCTACTAAAGGGCGCTAGAGAACTTACTAAAAGGTACGGAGTGCTCATGGTTGTGGATGAGGTGGCAACGGGTTTTGGAAGGACGGGCACTATGTTTTACTGCGAGCAAGAGGATGTTTGTCCAGACTTTATGTGTTTGGGTAAGGGCATAACGGGTGGATATCTTCCCCTTGCGGCGACGCTCACCACAGAAGAGATCTTTAACGCCTTTTTAGGAGAGTTTGGAGAAATGAAACACTTTTACCATGGGCATACCTACACGGGTAACAACTTAGCTTGCGCCTTAGCCCTTGCCAATTTAGAAGTTTTTGAAGAAGAAAGAACTCTCGAGAACTTAAAACCAAAGATAGAACACCTATCAAAAAGATTAAAAGAGTTTTGGGAACTAAAGCATGTGGGAGACGTTAGACAACTGGGTTTCATGGCTGGAGTAGAGCTTGTGAAGGACAAAGAAAAGGGAGAGCCGTTTCCCTACGGTGACAGAACGGGCTTTAAGGTAGCTTACAAAGCCAGAGAAAGGGGAGTATTCTTTAGACCACTCGGTGATGTTATGGTTTTGATGATGCCACTTTCTATAAGAATGGAAGAAATGGACTATGTTTTGGATACCTTATACTGGTCTATAAAGAGTTTGGAATGAGGTTAAGGCTAGGCACACGAAGGAGTAAATTGGCGCTTTGGCAAGCCAACTACGTAAAGGAAAAGTTAGAAGAAAGGGGACACAGTGTAGAGCTCGTTCTTATAACTACGTCTGGTGATAAGATATTGGACGTTCCCCTTGCTAAAGTTGGTGGTAAGGGTCTGTTTGTAAAGGAGATAGAAGAAGGACTCCTTAAGGGTGATATAGACCTTGCAGTCCACTCGCTAAAGGATGTTCCCATGGTACTACCAAAGGGTCTAACGTTGGGGGCGATAACTCAAAGGGAAGAGCCCTACGACGTTCTCATATCTAGGGATGGTTTTACACTGGAGACCTTACCTAGTGGTTCAAGGGTTGGAACATCTTCACTCAGGAGGATGGTACAGATTAAAAGAAAAAGACCAGACCTAGTGGTGGAGAACCTGAGGGGAAATGTGGATACACGTATCAGAAAACTGGACGATGGACTGTATGACGCTATAGTTTTAGCTTACGCCGGTGTAAAGCGTATGGGTTTTGAAGGTAGAATATCTCAGGTCTTAACAGATTTTATTCCTGCGGTGGGTCAGGGCTCGCTGGCGATAGAGGTAAGGGAGAAGGATGAGGATGTGTTAGATGCCATATCTTTTTTAGACCACAGGGAAAGCAGGATATGCGCTATATGTGAAAGGAGCTTTCTAAGAGCTTTAGAGGGTGGCTGTCAAGTGCCAATAGGTGCCCGTGCGGTTGTAGAAGGTGAAAGTCTACACGTAAAGGGCTTCGTGTCTAACCTAGATGGTACCATATTTATACAAAGGTCAAAGAGTGGCTTAGTAGATGATGCGTCCGCGTTAGGAGTTGAACTGGCGAGGGATATATTAAAAAGCGGCGGAGATAAAGTGCTGGAGGAGATATACAGATGAGTAAGATTGGATTAGTTCTTGGTACAAAACCAGCGTCACCACTGGAGTTTTGGATCGGAATAGATGAGGGGCATACTGTTCAACTAGACGATATAGTAGTTGTAAGATCAAGCTTTGGCAAGGACACAGTAAGCTACTATGGTGTGGTCGTGGAACTGCAGAAGTACTTGGAAGGATCTGATTCTGTCTTTGAGGCGTACTTGGCAAAGAAGGGAGTCATTCCTGTAAACATAGCCTACATAGGTAAGGTGAGCATTACACGTATAGAACCGGAAGTTTTTTCTCCCCCATGGCCGGGAAGCGATGTATACTTGGCAAAGGGTGAGGACCTGGAAAAAGCCCTTTACTATGATCAGATGAAAAACAAGATACCTGCAGGGCTTACGCGCAACGGTGACCCTGTTATGCTAAACTACGATTTCCTTAATGGAAAAGAAGGCGCGCATGTGTCCATATCAGGTATGTCCGGCATAGCAACAAAAACGTCTTATGCTTTGTTCCTTCTTTACTCCATAATGCAAAAGGCTGACGATAAGGATAAGGTGCATGCGATAATCTTTAACGTCAAAGGGAAGGACCTTCTTTGGATAGACAAAAGGAACAGGAATATATCAAAGGAGGACGAATCCGCTTTTAGGAAGCTGGGATTACCCGCTGAGCCTTTTAAAGATGTAGTTTTTTACGTACCGCCTAGGGTAGACGATCCCACTATGCCCGATTGTGAACGGTTAGACTCTAAAGTTGTACCTTTTTCTTGGAACATAAGGGAATTTGCAGAAGAGGGACTTCTCAGGTTTATGTTTGCGGAAGGTGATGAATCTCTGTCAAACCTTGGTTATCTTATCGAACACATAACCAACAAGCTCTACATGTTGGCAAAAGAAAGCCCAGAGGGAAGGTTGCTGGATAGCTTACATACAGACATACATGACCTGCCGAGCTTACTTGAAAAGCTGGAAGAAGCCTTAAACAACAACGAATTTTATCCCCAATGGTTCGGTAAAGCTCAACAGCAAACGGTTCATGCCTTTATGCGCCGGTTTGAAAGAGCGGTAAGATACGTCCGCAGGTTTATCCTGCCTGCCTACAGCGAGGCAAGACCCATACAGTGGAAAGAAAACAGAGTATCTGTCATAGATATAAGCTCTCTTCACAACATAGCCAAGATGTTCGTCGTTGGAGCGGTGCTTAAGAAGGTCTTCAAAGAAAAAGAGGACAGCGGTCAAGCCTACCCTAAAATTTTTGTAGTTTTGGACGAACTTAATAAGTATGCACCAAAGGAAGGGTGGAGCCCCATCAAAGACATAATACTTGATATAGCGGAAAGGGGGAGAAGCTTGGGTATACTGCTTTTAGGAGCACAACAGACGGCCAGCGAGATAGAAAAGAGGGTAATCGCTAACTCTGCCGTGAAGGTTTTGGGAAGAGTGGACTCCAGTGAGATCTTCTCTAAAGAGTATGACTTTTTAACAGATACCTTTAAGCAGAGGGCTATAATGCTTAAAAAAGGTTCTATGATTCTCTATCAACCAGACATCCCTAATCCTATGGTGATCAGGTTTCCAAAACCACCTTGGGCTACGAGGTTAGACGAAGTCGAAGGTAAGGTCGATGAGGATTTTAAGCATTTTGATTAGTCTCTTTTTCTTATCACTTGCGTATGCACAGAGCGTTATAACCTTCAGGCGTGGGGTATACCCAGAAAAGGAAAGGATCGTCTTAGATGTAAGTAAAAAGGTAGATTACAGAGTTTTAGTTTTAGAGAACCCCAAGAGAATCGTGGTAGACATAATGGACACTGATGTGCTTGTTAAAAACCCAAAAGATATAAACATACGCACTGGCAAGCATCCGTGGGGTACAAGGATCGTCATAGAGAAGGATTTTAGCTATGTAAAATCGCTGTCTTTGGAAGAGCCCTTTAGGATAGTGCTAGACGTTTACAAGCAAAGAGGTGTGAAGGAGTATGCTATATCCATAAGGGATGATGATCCACTTGTAGCTATACTCGACCCGAAGGTTCTCAGCATATTGGTAGATGGAAAAGAAGCAGGAAAAATAGTAGAGGATAAATCTGGGCACGTTTTGATAACCCAAAAGAGAACGATTGTCATAGACCCAGGACATGGAGGGCATGATCCGGGAGCCATAGGATTCATGGGGATAAAGGAGAAGGATGTTGTCTTATCCATATCCAAAAAGTTAGCTGATTACCTTAGAAAAGACGGGCGCTTTAACGTGATAATGACAAGAGATAGAGATGTTTTTGTAGAGCTACACAAGAGAGCGGAAATAGCCTTGAAAAATAAAAGCGACCTATTTGTAAGTATCCATGCCAATGCATCACCTACGGGTATATCCTCCCATGCAAGGGGAACCTTGATCTTTGCCATATCTTCAGAAGCGGCAAGGAGAAAGAGAGACCATATGGTAAAGAGCACAGAATACTCAAAGCTCGTACTTGGTACGTCCGATGTACCTATCAACGCTAGAGTTGTTCTTGCTGACCTGGCTATGGATGTTACCCTCTACGAAAGTGTAAACTTTGCCCGCATAGTCTCATCTAATCTATCAATGGATCTCTCCAGAGACGTTAGCTTCAAAGGTATTCAGAAGGCTGGCTTTGCGGTGTTAAAAACTCCTGGTATTCCTTCTGTGCTCGTTGAGGTAGGTTTTATAACAAACCCTGAAGAAGCCATGCTTATGAACACCGAGGATTTTCAAGACTCCTTTGCAAAAACCCTTTATAAATCTATAGTCAATTACTTCTTCCCTGAGAGGGGTAAAAAGGTGGCTTTAGATTCTTACAGATAAGTTTTATTCCGATAACCGTTATATAAGACTTTCCAAGGAACTGCTACATCGCTAAACAAGTCAGAATCTTATCTTAATGCTCTTTGATAGCAATTTTAGTTAACCATAGTTCAAAATTCCCCCCCAGCACCAGAATCGCTATATTCCTTCACTTTAGCAGGGTGTATTTATTTATGCAACAAAGTTAAGGCAATCTGACATGGTGTGAGTAGAAGGCTTTATAGAAGGTTGACAAAGCTTTTTGAAACGGCTTCCGAAAAATTCTTCTCTTAATGTAACCACAGATCTAAATTCTCCTTCGTTACCAGAAGTGCTGTATTCCTTCACTTTAGCGGAGTGTGTTTATTTATGCAACAAAGTCCTTTAAGATTACCATGTTGATACAACAAAGCCTATCTTAAACCAAACACCTTGTGCATCTGGGGTATAACCCTAACGATATAGCCCTTTTCCAGTAGCTTTTGCTGTATCTGTATGGCTTTGGTTAAAAACTCCTGCTTGTTGCTCTCTGGCTGTAGTACCATCTTGCCTTCCCTTAGATGCCTTTCAAACTCCTGCTTAAGAAGGACGTCCAGGGTTAACATATGATCTACAACGAACTTGATTTCACTCGCCTTTTCTAAGACCTTTGGATGTACAAACCATCCTCCCGCCCACTTGGGTGAGCACGTTATGTGCAAATCCAAAGTTTCCAGCCCTTTCACCCATAAAGTTCCGTTGGTCTCTATCTGCACTGTGTAACCCTCTTCCAGAAGGGCGCTTGCAAGGGGATAGAGTCCCTCGTGAGCCATAGGCTCGCCACCCGTTATGACTACATGTTTTGGAGAGTGCTTACGTACCTCCTCCAAAAGGGTGTCTATGGTGTAGTTTTCCTTACCAAACTCCAGCGCTTCCTTTTGATCACACCATGGACATCTGAGATTACACCCTTGAAAACGCACGAAGATAGCGGGAGTACCTACCAACAAACCTTCGCCTTGAAGACTCTGGTATACTTCGTTTATGCTCAGTCTTGTGGTTTTTCGAGTTTCACTTCGTAGCATTCTATGACATCGCCTACCTTTATATCGTTGTAATCCTTCAGTTTTATTCCGCACTCAAAACCTTTAGCCACTTCCTGAGCGTCTTCTTTAAATCTCTTCAGTCCTTCTATCTTTCCGTCATATATGACTACTCCGTTTCTTACCAATCTGGCTTTTGCGTTTCTTACTACCTTCCCATCCAGTACATAACAACCTGCCACGGTACCAGCAGACTTTATCTTGAATGTAGCTCTAACCTCTGCAGAACCAAGAAGAACCTCCTTCTCTACTGGTTTAAGCAAGCCTTTTATAGCCTTTTTTACGTCTTCTACCGCTTCGTATATTATGCCGTAGAGCCTAACGTCCACCTTTTCCTTTTCGCTAACTTCTTTTGCCTTTACGTCTGGTCTTACGTTAAAGCCTATGACTATCGCCTCGCTTGCCTTTGCAAGCATAACATCGTTTTCCGTGATGCCACCTACACCCGCATGGATTATCCTGACTGATACTTCATCGGTGGACAGTTCTGCTAGGGATTTTTTAAGGGCTTCCAAAGAACCTATAGTGTCAGCCTTTAGCACTATCTTGATTTCTTTAAGCTCCCCTTCTTGTATCTTCTTAAAGACATCTTCCAAAGCAAGGGCTTTTGCAACCTTTTCCTTCTGCTCCTTCTGCATCCGTTTGAGCTGAGCTATCTGCCTTGCTGTTCTTTCGTCCTCAACTACCTTTAGAGAGTCTCCAGACATTGGAAGATCCTCAAAACCCAAGACCTCGACGGGGGTGGATGGTCCAGCTTCTTTGACGCTCTTTCCTTTATCGCTAAACATGGCGCGCACTTTGCCCCATGTGGTACCAACCACAAAAACATCACCTACCCGTAGAGTTCCTTCTTGTACGAGCACCGTAGCAACCGCACCTCTTTGTTTATCCAGCTTGGACTCTATTATGGTTCCCTTTGCCCTTCTGTCTGGGTTCGCTTTTAGCTCAAGAAGTTCTGAGAGTAATAAGACGTACTCCAAAAGTTGCTCCACATTTTGACCTGTCTTAGCGGACACGTCTACGAAGATGGTATCACCGCCCCACTCCTCTGGAATGATTCCCAACTCGGAAAGTTCCCTTCTCACTCTTTGCGGGTCCGCCCCTGGTTTGTCTATCTTGTTTACCGCTACTATTATAGGAACGTTAAAGGCTCTTGCGTGATTTATAGCCTCTATCGTCTGTGGCATAACGCCGTCGTCCGCAGCAACTACCAAGATGGCTATGTCTGTAACCTGTGCACCGCGAGCCCTTAGCGTTGTAAAGGCTTCATGCCCGGGAGTGTCCAAAAAGGTTATCCTCCTTCCATCGGGAAGTTCCACAACGGAAGCACCTATATGCTGTGTTATACCGCCCTTTTCCCTCTTGGCTATATCCGTTTTTCTTATGGTATCCAGTAAAGTAGTCTTACCGTGGTCTACGTGTCCCATGACTACTACCACGGGCGGTCTTGGTTGAAGGTTTCCTTCTGAAACCTCCTCCTCTTCTTCCTTTACCTCTTCAACACCTTTAACTTCAGCTAAAAATCCCAACTCTTCCGCTATCTGAACCGCTATATCCGGTGGTATAGTCTGATTTATCGTAGCCAGTATACCTTTCTTTAATAGTTCAGCCATCACCTGATTAGGTGGAACGCCCAATAGATCAGCAAGCTCTCTAACGCTTATTACCTCTGGTATCTGGATTATCCTTATTTCTTCCTTTTTCTCCTCTTTTTTCTCTTCCTTTTTCTTTATCTGTTGTTCCAACTTCTTTAGAATCTGTTGCTCTTCCTTTTTAAGCCTTTCCTTTGGCGCTTCTTCCTTTTTAGGTTTTTCTTCAACCTTCTGGTTTACGGGAGGTGGTGGAGGTGGTGGCAATTTAGGCTGTGGAGGTCTAAAGGGGGGCTTTCTTTCCGTAGGTCCCTGATCTCTTTTTGGTGCTTGCACATGTGGTTTTTTGTCCCTTGTTCTCTGATGCTCTCTGCGTTGAGGCTCCCTTTCTTCTCTTTTTGGAGGTCGTTCATCCCTACGGTGATATCTACTTTCTTTTTCTCTATGTCTTTCTAACCTTGGTGTTTCGGGTTTTTTCTCTATTACCTCCTGCTTATTACCCTCCTCTACTACGGGCAGTAATTCCTGCCTTTCTTCCTGAGGTTGTTCTACGGAACTAAAATGATCTCTTATTATTTGAATTTCCTCTTCTGTAAGGTATGAAAAATTACTCTTGGTTACACCCCATTCTTTTAATACCATCTTTACATCCTTAACTTCTATGTTTAGCTCTTTTGCAATGTCTTGAACTCTTAGTTTACTCATCATATTAATTATAAACTTTTAGACAGGGCTTGCAAAACTTGCTCTTCTTTAATGCCTAACTGTTCAAGGCTCCAAACTCTCTGCATCAACAAGTCCTTATCGACACCCATTATTTTGCTGTAGGCTTTGTAATCTACATTTATGTTTATACTGCCGTGTACAAGAAAGGCATTATTTAAGACCCTCATAGCACAGGCGACCAACTTTTTACCCTCAAAGGTAAGCTCTCCAAAGCTAGAGTAATCAAAACAATAGAAAGAGTCGTACCTAGACTTATTCCTTGATATGCTTGGTTTTATACCTAGATATTCGAAAGACATTTGCAACCTTTCCATCACCCTGGCGTATATCTTTGAAAAGTCCTTGCCCCAAGACTCTCTGTAGTCTGTGATGGAAAAGGATATGTCCCAGCCATGTAGCAAAGCACCACCCCCTGTAGGTCTCCTGACCACTTTAACAGGAAAAGCCCTCTCTATTTGAGAGTAGCCTATGCTTACGGTAGGCTCTGACCATTTGTATATTCGCCTCCTAGGCTCGATCAAGCCTTTTTCCAAGAGGAACAGGTTATCGCTGTCCCTCTGCATGTTTTCCTTTCCAGGAAGCACTTCTACTACCATGGATAGTCTACCGATGTGCCGGTGGGTATACTGGAGTTTAACAGGTTTAAAACGTAATGGGCTACCTTTTCTGGCTCTTTCAAGGAGGTTGGGTCCTCGTGTGGGTAAGCTTGGGCTCTCATCTGCGTTCTTGTAGCTCCAGGGTTAAAGGCGTACACCCTTATGCCCCTTTCTTTTAGCTCGTGTGCAAGTAGTAAAGAAAAGCCCTCTATTCCAAACTTGGAGACCGCGTAAGCTCCCCACGTTGGTGCTGGTCTTTTGCCCGCGCCGGAAGAGAAGTTTATTATTACACCTCCCCTTTCCATGTGGGGCAGGGCGTACTTGGTGATATAAAAGACACCGTTTATGTTGATCCTTATCACCTCCTCCCATACATCCTCCGGATACGTTTCCACGTTACTTCTTACTCCCAGAATGCTAGCGTTGTTTATGAGCACATCTATCCTTGCCATACTTTTCACACAAAAATCTATAAAGTCTTTGGCGGAAGCTTTGTCGCTTACATCACATTCCTTTATGTAGAGTGTTTTTGGTTCTGATAGGTCTTTGTAGAGTTTTTCTAGGTCTTGATAGTTTCTTGAGCATGTGCATACACTGTAACCTTCCCTTATAAAGAGCTCCACCATAGCCCTGCCTATACCCTTTGAGCCTCCAGTTATCACAACCTTCTTTTCCATAGCAAGAAGCCAAGAGCTAGCGTAACAGAGGTTATTGTAAACGCAAAAATCGCCACCAGCACAGAAGCGTTAAACCAAAACTCTTGGGGATAAACCCTAATAAGCATGTCCTCATCCCTAAAGATCCAAGAGTGAGGGTCAAAGAGGACAAGGTGAAAGGTCTCAAAAGCCAGATCAAAGGCTAAAAAGAGAATAACAACTACTAAAACTATCAAACTCTCTGCGAAGAACGAAGAAAAGACCAGGACTTTGCCTATTGTGGTTTTGTTCTTTAAGGAAACTAGCAAAACGATCCAAAGGGGAAGCCCTACGTAGAGAAGGATGAAAGCTTTGGAAACTAAGCCCTTTACGTCTTCCATGTGCCTTATTTCCCGTTCGTTGAAGAGTCCAGACTCCTTAAAGGCTTGCATGCCCTCGTCAGACAGAACTGCCTTTAGCCCAAGTTTAGCGATCTCCAACCTCCTTTCCTGCGGTAGTCCAAAGATATCCGGTGGAAGGCTGGATAGCTTGTAAATAATCTCCACAGATGTTTCGGTAAAGGCAATGCGCGTAGAAAGGAGTACGACAAGAAGGGGAAAGGAGAGAATCAGTATGAAGACCTTCATGTTTACAATTCTAGCAAGCCTCTTCATCTCCTACCCTCCTTTATATGGTTGAACTCGTAATTTGCAATTCTGGCAAGTCTCGTATGGGAAGTGCACCTTACATGACAGCCTTGATAGTGCACAACTTCACCGCATTTTTGTTGCTCTGTTAATTCTCTTCTTGACAGGAGATCGGTTTGAAGTATCCATAAAGGTTTAGCCCAAGCGTCCACTTTAGCTCACAGTCTTGACCGTTAATAACCCCTTTGCTGGGTTGGTCCTGCGTGACACGCTATACAGGACTTTTGATTCCCTACTACCTGCACCAATCCATAAGCTTGCGCTATCCTCTGGTGCTTTTCGTGTATGGACTCTACTGGCTTAAACGTCCTAACCTGTTGTATTCCTATACCTTGATGGCATTGATAGCACGTGTACATGGCGGATTTCCAGAGCTCTATCGCCTTCTCCTTGTTACGCTCTTCTAGGGCTTTTGGTAGTTCGTTGTAAAGGGCGTTGTTTCTTTTCTTTATGACCTCCTTTATGTCATCACCCCATTGGGCAACCATGGGACCGGCCAAAGCCATATTCTTACCGCATGCGGAAAGTCCGTAAGGACTCTTAACCAACCTCAAAGCGGAATCAAACTCCCCTTTTTCTATCATACCCCTGAGAGCCACAAAGCTAAAGAAAGTCTTGTAGGCGCCCGCTTTAAAGTTTAATCTGACGTCAGATAGATACCTGCCAGCTTTTATGACCTCTTCGTTATCTTTACCTCCGACTATCAAGAAATTCTTGCCATCAACTTGGACAACTTTTATAGTGGGGGCATCGAACTTAAGACCTAAAGCCCTTACGATCTCGTTGTTAACACCGACAACTATGACGTTTTGATAAGAAATGTCCTTTATCCTCTGATCGTCCACCAGGAGCTCAGGCATCTTGGACTGTTTGACCTCTTCCGCACCAAAGCCTATATCCTCCGTCCACTGTCCCAAGTAGTATGCTATTCTACCGGCTGTTGCCACAACGCTTGGATCTTCATTCTTTCCATAGACGATAATGGTGTTGGGCACAGCAACATCCTTTAAAGTTGCTGGTGTACCACTCCAAACATCGCCATAACGAACGTAAGGGAATGCCCGATCCGCAAAGGGTGGGTCTATCTTGGGCATCTGCGCAAAGGCTACTCCAGAGAGCATCAAAAGAGCAAACCTCTTCACGTCTTACCCTCCTTTATATGGTTGAACTTATAATTGAATATAGATGAAAGCTGTACTTTTTGCAATTCTGGCAAGTCTCGTATGGGGAAGTGCGCCTTTGCTTTTTAAGCTTGGTCTTAAGGGAAGTATACCTTACATGACAGCCTTGATAGTGCACAACTTCACCGCCTTTTTTGTTGCTCTGCTAATTCTCTTCTTGACAGGGGAGAGGTTTGAAGTATCCATCAGGGAAGGTTTAGCCATAGCTTTAGGTGGGTTTATGTCTGGATTTTTGGGGCTTTTTCTTTTTTTCAAGGCGCTAAGGCTTGGAGATGTTTCTCTAGTTTCACCCATTGCGTCCACTTCACCCCTTTGGAGCGCCATCCTAGCTTACCTAGTCCTGGGAGAAAGCATAAACCTCATGAAGTTCTTAGGCATAATCCTAACTGTTCTTGGGATAGCTGTTATATCTTACTCGTCTAGATGAAGTACTTACTGCCCATCTTAACGGGTATTTTTTTATACCTTCCCTTTTCCAAGTACAACCTTTGGCTCTTTATGTTTTTGGGTCTGTTCTTTCTGTTGAGAAACCCAAGCATTACCTTTTGGAGTATAGCAGGCTTTATCTTTTTCTTTCTGTCCCTCAGGTGCGTAAACATCGCGAGCGTGGACTTTGGAGGACTAAATCCCATACTAGCCTACACCATTTTTACCCTATTTGTCCTTTTCCTTACGCTCTACCAGTTTACCCTCCCCCTTTCCCTTTTGAAGAGGATAAAAATACCAGAAGATAGAAAGTTTTACCTTATACCACCTGTGTACGTAATTTTTGAAGTGCTCAGGTCTTACTTCCCCTACGGTGGCTTTCCCTGGCTCATTCTGGGCTCTGTGACGGTAGATATACCTCTTTTGAAGTTTGCTTTACACCTATCCAACGTGTATGTTATGAGTCTTATCCTTCTTTTGCTAACTGCTTTGTTGATACGTAAAAAATTGGTGTCTATGACGTTTATACTTACCTTTGTGATTCTTTTGAGTGCCTATGCGGAGTAATTTAGATAGGCGGTTTGAAAACGCCAAAACCTTAAAAGTAGCTCTCGTACAAACCGCAGTAGACCAGCATATAAAGCTCAACTGGAACCTTTTCCGAGAGCACTCACCGAAGGTACTACAGCTTGTGGAAAGAGCGGCAAAAGAGTCCCCAGACCTTATCTTACTTCCCGAATCCGCCTTTCCCTTTATGTTTTCCGAAGAGGAGCATCCAGACAGGTTTAGCTTAATGCAGGTATCTTTAAGCACACCCATCCTTGTGGGACTCATAGACGTCAGGGAAGGTCTAAAGCCCTACAACTCCGTGTATCTTCTACACGGTGGAAGGGTGAGCTACTACGATAAGGTGAAGCTTTTACCCATAGGTGAGTACCTTCCTTATCCCTTTGACTTTCTGAAGGATATATTCGGTGCCATCAGCGGGATGGACTATATCCCCGGAGAAAAGGTAGAGAGTTTAAAACTTGGAGACATCAAGGTAGCCACCCCCATATGCTTTGAGATAGCTTACTGGGACCTGGTTAGAAAACTGTCTAACGATGCCAACATGATAGCGGTCTTTACCAACGACGGCTGGTTTAAAGACAGCGACTGCAGTTTTCAACACCTTCAATGGGCAAGGGTCAGAGCTATAGAGAACGGTATGTACGTACTTTGGGTTAACAACTCGGGAGATACGGGGGTGATAGACTACAAGGGAAGGGTTCTCAAAAAGCTACCATACATGAAAAGGGGTATACTCTTTTATGATGTTCCTCTCCGTCCGTAATTTGCCTAACCTTATATCCGCTTTTAGGCTTACTGTATCTCCCATAATGCTCTTTTTACCAGAGGATCAAGTAAGGTGGCTTTTTTCTCTTCTTGCTCTGTCGGATGCGCTGGATGGTCTTTTGGCAAGAGCTCTAAAAGCCCAGTCCAAGATGGGGATGATCCTAGACCCTATAGCGGACAAGGTTATGCTCTTTTTCGCTCTCTTAGTGTGTGTTTTCAAGTTGGATACCCTGCCTACCATAATGCTCTATTTGTTGCTTCTAAGGGATGTAAGCATAGTTCTTGGCTCCTTTCTTATAGTAAAAACCAAAGGTTATGTTCCCTCTCCTAGCCTTTTAGGAAAACTTACAACGACTCTTCTGTCCATTACTATCGTTGTATCTCTTTTTGGATACCCATTTAAACCTTTGGTTATCCTGTCCCTTTTGCTTATTATCCTTTCTTGGGTACACTACACGGTCAAAGGTATAAGGCTTTTATCTAAATAATGGCTTTGTTGCAAAAAGCAAAAGTTTATAAAGCTAGTGATAGGGGTAGAGAAAGACGTTACCGCGAACATTCTATAATTTGCATCGAACCGCTTTTTTGGTGAGAACGCACATAACCTCAATCTCAGACTCGTGGGCTTGTTTATGGTATCGTATTAAAACTCTTATAGGACTCGACTTTTTTAATTGTTGGACTAAAGTATGTACAAGTGGGTTTTATATGAACTATGTGGAATCTAAAGGTTTCTTCTTCTCACGGCAAGGGCTTTGTTGCACAAATCAAAGGAATGGCTACATAGCTAAACAATGTCCGTTCTTATCCTAACCAGAACCGTTATACTACTTCACTTTAGCAGGGTGTGTTTATATCAGAGACTATTTACGCATGTATACAATATACTCTATCCACTTGCGGATCTCTATTAATAAAAAGGTGGCCACAGGTACAGACATACCTATTCTAAATTGTTCCCACGTAAGGGGTTGTATGCTAAAAATTTCACTCATCACAAAAAAGGCAAGAACCTGTAGTATTATCCCTACACCAATACCAGCGTATATATAAGGATTTATCCAAAAACTCTTCCATGGATTAAGCAAGAAAGGATCTTCTCTAATCATCTGTATTCCAACAAACCACTGGGAAGTAGATGCGAAGAAAAAGCTGATACTGAGAGCGATTTCGTAGGGATAGTTATGGCTAAGGTAGTAAAAGAGAGCTGTACCGGGAAGCGCTATGCTTAGACCGTTTAGGACTATTCTAGTTATCTGAAGCCTGCCTAAGAGTACCCTTTCGGGTCTTACTGGTTTTTCCTTCATAGGGTCCTTTTCTTCTTGGGTAAAGGGAAAGGCTTTGTCTTGAACACCGTCGGTTACCAAGTTTATCCAAAGTATGTGTTTAGCCAATAGAGGGAGGTTTAAGCCCAGCAGTATACAAGCGGAAAGATAGAAGATTTCAAAGATGTTTGTAGTAAGTAGATATTGGAGGACCTTAGAGAGGTTCTTTACTATGTTCCTCCCCTGCCTTATCCCCTCTACTATGACCTTTAGATTGTTCTCCACGAGCACCATCTTGCTGGCTTCCTTTGCAGCTTCTGTACCTCCACCCATGGCTATACCTATGTCTGCGGCACGCAAAGCTGGAACATCGTTCACACCATCACCTGTAACTGCCACTATCTCACTCCTTTCCTGCAAGACCTTGACTATCCTGTACTTATCCTCGGGTAAAGCCCTAGCCACGACCGTTATATTCTTTAGCAGGTTGTAAAGCTCCCCATCGCTCAATTTTTGCAAGTCTTTCCCCTCCACGCATAAGTTCCCCTCTTCGTATATATCTACCATACGAGCTACCGCCTTGGCGGTAAGTAGGTGATCCCCCGTTATCATGATTATCCTTATTCCCGCTGATTTGGCCTTTTGAACCGCTTCCTTTACGCCTTCCTTAGGTGGATCTAAAAAGCCCACAAGCCCTACTATTCTGACCCTTATACCTTCTAAGCTTTCTATAGGTTTTTCTAAGGTAGTATGGGCAAAGGCTAAAACTCTGTAGCCCGTGCTTGCCATGTCTTCTAACACCCTCTTTAGGTCTTCTATCTCTTTTTCCTCGTTGTCCGCCATAGGGAAAAGAGCGTCCGGAGCGCCCTTTACAAAAAGCTCGTACTTTTCTCCATTTCTGTTGAGCGTAGCCATGAACCTCAACTTGGTATCAAAGGGCATCTCCCAAACTCTTGGATGTTTTTCCCTGATACCTATGCAGTTAAACCTCTCAGAAAAAAGCCAATCCATCAAGGCTACGTCTATGGGATCTCCGCTTCTTCCATCGGAGTCGTTGCAAAGACACGCGCACATAAAAAGAGGAAACTCATCCATGGCGTAGTAGTCCTCTACCCTAAGCCTGCCTTCCGTTATGGTACCTGTCTTATCTGAGCATATGTAGGTGGTGCTTCCCAAAGTTTCCGCTGCGGGCAGGTACTTTATAAGAGCTTTTGCTCTGTGAAGTCTGTAAGCTCCCACGATCAAGGTTAAGCTCAATACTATAGGAAGCCCTTCCGGCACTGCGGAAACAAGCTGGGCAATAACCACAAAGAACATATCTTTTACCTCCCTTCCCTGCAACAGACCCGAGAAAAAGACAAGGGATAGTATGGTTATCAGGGCTACCACCCACCTTCTGGAAAAGACGTTTATCGCTCTGGTAAAGGGTGTTTGAGTGTCTATAGACCTTGACCTTTCTATGATGGATCCTATGTAGGTGTTTTTACCGGTTGCAAAAACAACACCAATACCCTTACCACGTACTACTGTGGTACCCCTGTAGAGAATGTTTACCCTGTCGTAATGGGGAGTTTCCAAAGGTAAAATCACATCCTCCCTTTTCTCTACAGGTATGCTTTCCCCAGTAAGTATAGACTCATCCACAAGGAGTCCTTTACCTTCTACCAATCTTACGTCCGCGGGCACCACATCACCTTCCCTCAAAACAACCACATCCCCAGGAACCACTAAACGCGTTTCTATGCTGATCTCTTTACCTTCCCTAATAACAGAACACCTTGGGGCGGTCAACCTTTTAAGAGCCTGAATCTGCCTTATAGCCCTTACCTCGTGGAAAAAACCTATGGTAGCGTTAATAAAGAGAATGGAGTATACAAAAAGGGCATCTATCTCTTCGCCTAAGAAAAAGGCAACAGCACCAGCCACCGCAAGAATGTATATAAAAATGCTCTTAAACTGCCTTATGAAAACCTTTACGTAGCTTTCCCTTTCCTCCTCGATCAGGTTATAACCGTATATGCTTAATCTTGTTTGTGATTCTTTTTGAGATAAGCCCTCAGGGGATGTGTCAAGCTCTTCAAGAACTTCCCATATATCTTTGTGATGCATCATAAGGTTATAATAACATATTATGAAGTACAACTGGCAAAACTACATGGATAAGTTAGAGGAGATTAGAAATTACTTTACGGAAGCTGAGGCTATCAGCCCAGATATGGAGATGAAACTCTTTTTGCCGGGGGAAGAAGGCGCAGACCAAAATATACAAGTTCCTTACATATTGATGCGCTACTACTTTGACGAGGATCGCTACCAAGAGAGGAAGCTGGAGCTTTTTGAGTATTACTTACAGGACGATGTAAAGGAGCTCATAAATAAGGTGATAGCGATGGCTGAAGAGTTTGCCATGGAGGTGGAAAACACAGAGTTTGGTGGAGGGTGATATAATAAATAGACTAGTTATTATCAGGAGGTAAAAAATGGCTTTACCAAAGGAGAAAAAGCAGGAAATAATAAGTAATTTTAGAAGACACGAAAAGGATACAGGGTCACCTGAGGTACAGATAGCCATATTAACTGAGAAGATAAACAGGCTCACAGAACATCTCAAAAAGAATAAAAAGGATTATCACTCCAGAAGAGGCTTAATAGCCATGATACATGCAAGGAGAAAGCACTTAGAGTATCTTAGGGAAAGAGATTATCAAAAGTACGTCCAGATATCACAATCTCTTGGTATCAAGGTAAGGTAATGCAAAAGGTAGAGGTAAACATAGAAGGGAAAGACCCTATAATCATCGAAACAGGACACTATGCTAAACTATCCGATGGAGCGGTTGTAGTAAAGCAAGGTGGCACAGCGGTACTGGTAACTGCGGTTATGTCGGAAAGCCCTACAGTAGGTGTGGACTTTATGCCCTTATCTGTAGATTACAGAGAGCAATCATCCGCTTGGGGTAAGATACCCGGAGGCTTTATAAAGCGCGAGGGAAAGCCTACAGATAGGGAGATACTAGTCTCAAGGGTAATAGATAGACCGCTTAGACCGCTCTTTCCAGAAGGCTTTTTTCATGAAGTGGTGATTACGGCTTTGACACTGTCTGCGGATGACAAGTACGACCCAGACGTTTTGGCTATCACTGGAGCATCTGCAGCCCTTCACATCTCCCGCATACCCTTCGAGGGTCCCATAGCGGGCGTGAGGGTCTGCAGAGTGGATGGTAAGTTTATCTTAAATCCTACTTATCAAGAACGTCAAAGAGCGGATCTGGAGCTAGTGGTTGGAGTCTCCAAAGACGCCATAGTCATGGTAGAGGGAGGGGCAAAAGAGGTTAGCGAGGATACCCTAGCTGATGCCCTATACTATGCCTTGGAAAAAGCACAGGGTCTAATAGATAAGCAGGAGGAATTAAGAAAGCTGTGCGGTGTTCCCAAAGTCCCTTACTCCCCTGTGGAACTTCCTGAAGATGTACTCATAAGCCTTAGAGAGTTTTGCTTGCCACGTATAGCATCCGCATACGAGATACAAGACAAGCGCCAAAGGAAGGATGCTTTAAACAACATACTTAAGGATTTTGTAGAGACCTATCAGATACCTGAAGAGCTACACTTTGCAATAGCTTACTACTTTAAGAAGTTAAACAGTGAGTTTTTAAGGAATAAGGTCCTCAACGAGGGTGTAAGGATAGATGGACGAGGTCCAAAAGACATAAGACCCATCAGCATAGAGGTGCATCCCTTTGAAAGACCCCACGGAAGCGCCATCTTCACACGTGGACAGACTCAAGCCTTTGCCACGGTGACATTGGGCTCTCCTGAGCAGGCACAACTTGTGGAGAGCATATACGAAGGTGAGACCTTCAAGAGGTTCATGCTCCACTACAA
>OFGS01000048.1_pt1 | contig 36100 bp, 39 predicted proteins | sample 1521851 | NCBI WGS metagenome assembly OFGS01 (sample SAMEA3142070, study PRJEB24117) | hot springs metagenome
AATATGTCCCTTGGAATAATCGCATCATGAGCATTTGGAACAATAATTAACTCCTCATCAGACACCTTTTTTCGTTTGTTACTTGTGACACTCACGGTAGTTGTACGTCCTTGAACCAAATCACCGGTATAGTGTGGATTCGTTAAAATGAGTTTGATAGTGGAATCATTCCACTTGTCACCTGCATTCTTTTTTCCAGCTACTTCAGCTGGTGTTGGCACCCCTTCGTTATAAAGTCTTCTTGCTATTACATCTCGGCCATCGCCTCTTAAATATTCATGAAAAATTCTGCGAACAATGTTTGGAGTTTCATCATCTCGAACATACAATTTTCCGTCTTTGACTGTATATCCGTATGGAGGAACAGAGCCTTTGAAGCGTCCATTCCGAGCACGAGTCTTGAGAGTTTCTTTTACTCGTTCACTTGTACGTTGAGCTTCTTGTTCATACATCCAAGCATAAAGTCCGAACATGTGTGTGTTTCCTTGTAAGGTGTTAATAGCTCCATCCAGCGTAATGATGTGAACCCCGTGATTTTCGCAAAGATTTTTGATTTGATAGGATAGTTCTCCGTTTCTCGCTAAACGTGAAAGCTCTTTGGCTAGAATAACATCGATTTTTTTGTTTCTTGCATCGTCAATTAATCGCTGCAAATTTTTGCGTTTTGCTGTAGTTCCTGATTCGACATCAATGTAAAATTCGTACAAATCCCAACCTTTATCTGCGATATAGTTATAAAATAATTCTTTTTGATACTGTAAAGAAGCTTGTTGCTCTAACTTATCAGTAGACACTCGAACATAAACGCCACATCTCATTTCGCATTCAATCCTTCCTTGTTAAATTGAGATGTAGCAGTGTTCACCTTCTTAGCATTATTGACAATTTCGTCAATTTTATTATTAATAATGGATTTAATAAGTTCAGAAAAGGTTACTTTAGGGTCACTGTAAATGCGTTCTATAGAATTTAATGGTTTCTTCATGATAGTTGGCTCCTTTCATTTAAAGGTAAGTCTAAAAATAAAAACCGCAGAGTACCCAGCCACATCCAAATACATTAAGTGGCTTAGTAACCTCTGCGGTTTTCGCTTTTTGTCGGGTTACAAAATCAGTATTTTTTGAGTTTGTTTATCTCAATTGTGCTTTCTAATTTTTGATTTACTTTCCAAAAGAAATTCTCTTTAAGGCCTTAATTTTGAATACATTATACCTTCGATTTTTTATATTGGTACCGTCAAGAATTTTGTGTAATGCAAGATGGATAGGGTATCTCTGAAATGGATTTGGAATGGATAGGGAACCGATTTCCTCCCCACAGGAGACTGAATATTCAGTCTCCTGTGGGGAAAGGGAGAATCCCCTTATTTTGTTTATTTTCATTTACAATATATGGTTAATTGTAACGTTCTTCAAACATTCGCTGGAGGACTTCCTGCGCTTCGGCAAATCCTCGCAACTTTCGCCCCGCCCATTTCTCATTAAAGTCTTGGATCGTCAAATACACGACTTTTTCCGCGGCTTCTAAACTGCTCAAACTGTTCATCGGTTTTAGACGTTTCCGAATCTCCTTGATCGTTCGTTCGTTCGATGGCATTCGTCGTGTAAATTACACTTCGAATACTGTTTGGATAATTCATAAAGGTGAGGAGGACATCCAACTCATTGGCCCAAGATTGCACTTCTCTTGGGTACTTGCTCGACCATTTCGATTCAAACTGTCGAAACATCTCCAATGCGATTTCTTTACTCGGAGATCGATAAATGAGTTTCAGATCCTCCGCCATTTCGAATTGGTCTTTTTTCCGAACACGGCTGAGGGTGTTACGGACTTTGTGAACGACACAACGCTGTACGTCAGCTTTCGGATAAACCGCCCGAAAGGCTTCCTCCAGCCCCGGAAGACCATCAAATACGCCTAAAAGCACTTCCTTGACTCCTCTTTTGTAGAGCTGTTGGAGAATCTCCCGCCATCCATAGGCGCTTTCTTGTCCTCCCACGAAAAAATCGAGAATTTCGCGATATCCTTCTTCATTTACTCCTAACACCACATAAATGACTTCTTTCTCTACCGTATCACGGCGAAGTTTCACATACAAACCGTCCAAATATAAGACGGAATAACGCTTGTGTAGTGGACGGTTGCGCCATTTTTCGATGTCTTCCTTTACGACATCGGTAATATGGCTGATCGTCGTAGGAGAATAGGTACTTCCTAGAATTCGTTCGATCCACTTGCCAATTTCCCGTGTACTCATGCCGCTTTGATACATCTTGATGATGGCTTCTTCCAGCCAGCCGGTGTGTCGTTGGTAAGGGGCAAACAGCTGCGTTTGAAATTCTCCATTTCGGTCTCTTGGGACCAAAAGCCCTTCAATCCGACCATATTGTGTATCTAGATTTCGTTGATAGTAGCCGTTTCTCATATTGGATGTGTCCGCTTGTTCGATTTCGAGGAAATTTTTAATTTCTTCCCGCATAATCAGCTCTAATTTTTCTTTCACAAACTGACGAATGGCATTTTCCAGTTGATTTGCCCAGTCGATATTCGATATACTTTTAGACATAGGTAGGGTTCTCCTTTCTCTGGAATGTTTTTCGTCCAATCAGAGAATACCCTACCTTTTTTCTTTTGGTCTAGCAAAATGCTTTACACAAAATTTTATACATCATCTTTATATTTGAAGGTTTTTTAAAAAAAAATTAAATAAATTAGTGGTTTAATTTTTCGGTTTTTTACCCATAAAGTAAATTGAGGGTTCGTTTAGTTACCTGTCTTGGTATACCTAGACAGACAACTAACCGAGTTAATTATGTCAAAAGGCCTTGTTTATCAAGGCTTTTTGACATGGTGCATGGAGTAAGTATGGGAAGATAAAATAATTTTTCGGTTAGGCGTTTAATTTAAACGAGTGATTTTCGGTAAGTTGTTTAATTTCATTTTCCAGTCCTACAAAGGGGGATAAACGGAAATCAATATCTACTCGTCTGCTTGCAAAATGTATGTCGACTCGGTTAATGAACATTAGTGATAGTGTACGTTTCTCAATATCACTGAATTGATTTAAAGATGTTAAACGTTCAAAGCGTTGAAATACCTTGTCAATCTCATCGTTGTTCAACAGTAAATCAATTTGTTCCATAACGGAATGCAGTTGTGCAAGTTTTTCCTGCATTTTTTCTTTTGCAGAAGAAATATGTTTTAAAAACGCACGCTTTTCATTGTTCCCCTCAATCATTCGTTCATTGTATAATAGCATCTCTTTCTGTTTTTTTAACGACTCTTCCTCTGTACGTAAGATTTTTTTCCATTGAAGAAGTAGTCTCTGAGCATGGCTTCTCATCTTATAAAACTGTTGAGTCCATTGAGTAGAGAAGCGTTTAAATACAATTTCATGAACGGCATCCATATCGATTTTTTGTTTACAGTTCGGACAAACATATTTCATATATTTTTTAGCTGACTTGCTAGGTGTGTCAACTTTAGTCTTTAAAGAAATCCCACAATTTTTACAATAAGCAATATCGCGTAAATAAAACGGCGTATCAAATTGTTTCGTTTGTTTTTTGAGTTCTCTCATTTCATTGACGAGATGCCAAAGATGAGGTGGCACAATAGGTTCATATACATTTTCAATTAAATTGATTTCTTCTTTCGGCTTACGGGAACTAGAATGAGCACTTTTTCGGACGTTCCAAGTTAAGTGACCAGCATAGATATAAACGATGTAAGATTGCATCTATTGTATTTTCATGCCATCCGTTTCCAGTTGGTGAAGGAACATTACATTCGTTTAGAAGTTTTGCAATTTTTTCATTGCTATATCCCCAAGAAGATAGATAAAAAATGAGTAAGACAATAGGGGCATTTTCGTCGGGAATAAATGTTTTATAACCGGTTTCTTTATCAACGATGACTTTTTTATAACCAAACGGTGTTCTGCTACCCGGACGGATTTTTTTAGCTAGTAAACCATTTTGAGTATCTTTAGTCCGTTTGGATTTAATGATGGATTCCTGTCCAGCAAATAACAATTTCATTTCTGTTATCGTATTGTGTGCGTCCCACTCGCCGGAAACTGTAGTACAAAAAAACTTACAATTTGGTTTAAGAGCTTTAATAGGATTATAAATTTGTGTTACAAAGCTGTTGAATGTACGGTCTATTCGGCTTTCTTCGTAGAAGAAAACAGCATCAGCCTCATTATTAATAATGTACATAAAAAGCTCCCGCATGGCTGGTCGATCCGCAGCGGTTTTTCGATAGGCACTAACTGCGTCATCAATACACCATTGAATAATTTCGTAACCTTCAGCCTTTGCTCTTATTTCAATCTCGCGCTTTTGAATTTCAATAGAATGGTTATCCAGTTGCTTATGACTGGAGCGGCGAATATAACCGATCCCTTTATTTGATTTGGGTATTGTCATGTTAAAACCTCCGATTTGAAAAATTCGTGGAAAAATAACTCACAAGTTACATATTCATGATGGACAATTAAGTTTTTAATAATCATTTTCGCTAACAAGCGACGTTCATGACCTTCTAGACTTTCCTGTAGTACTAACTGGATTAGTCGCACTAATTCATTGATTTCCCGTAAGCACTCATTTATTTTTTGCACAATATTTGATAACTTCGACTCTAACACACTTAGTTCTGCCATGAGCTTTTTGGCTTCATTGCAAGGTTTGGATAGGTTGTATGTTGTACACAACTTGTATTCAATATTTCGAATGGCTTGTAAACAAGTTATTTTATCCCGATCATTTTCTTTTTTTAACGAAGTGAGAAACGAAAGGCATTTCTTTTCCAGTTCGTTTATATTTAGGTTGTTCAATATTTCTGTTACAATTTCGTTAATAATATCATTAAGTTGTTTAATTGGAATATCGACTAATTTATGGTTTCTGCTACATACAAAGTATCCTTCAGTACCCACTGCATTCATTTTCAATGACATTTCGTTGTTACAAATGAAACATATAGGTCTAATCAATGCACTATCTTGTGTTTGTGCTTTAAGTTCATAATATTGCTTTTCTAATTGTTCCAATTTTTTATTTACACTCTTATATTCATCGAGTGTGATAATCGCGGGAACATGTGGTAAATGATGATATTCGTTCTGGCTCATGTAGTAACCAGCGTAGAACGGTTGTTTTAATATCTTTAGCACATCTTCAACTTTTCGCCCCAATAGTTTTTTATATTTGGTTAATAAGATTAGAAATTCTTCAAGGTTTTCAACATTTGCAGCTTCAGAGAATAGTTGTTTAACAAGTTCACCACGTTTTTCATTTATTGAATAGGAACGACCATTCTCTGTTTTAGTAACGTCATATCCGAATATGCGATGGGGTGCTTGTTTTCTTGCATCAGATGTACGTTTATTAATCAGATGGCCTTCATGTTGTGCAAAGATAGCATATGCTCCTTCTAAAACAATATCTTTATTAAATTGTGGTGAATCAGAAGCTGTAAAAATAACATTTACGTTATGTTTGATTAGCTCTGAGATAATTGTTAAATACTCGTAGAAATCACGAGCTAAGCGAACACGTTGATAAACAAGTAGTGTATCCACTTTGTCCTCTCGAACTAAATCAAGCAATTTTACCAGTTGCGGACGTTTGTGAAGAGGTAACTTGGTTGCTGATATACCGTGATCGCAAAGGATTAGCACCTCATCAGAGTTATATTGCTCTAAATAACGCTTTGCAGCATTGAGCTGCATTTCTTCACTCTGATTATCTGAACTAACACGCATATATAAAACTTTCAATTTTGTCACTACGTTTAGCATGAATTAACTACTCTCCTTGTCCAAAATTTTTTCGTTTTTCATGTTTCTTGCCAAAATAGAAGCCTGTAATGTTAAATCTGTGCTTATTTCATTCAAAAGAATCTTTTCGATTAAGCGTTCTAACCACAATTTCGATTCTTTCGGCAATTCTTCACTAAACGTTACTTTCCCAATTTTTAAATCAATTTTCACCAAAAGTCCTCCCGTCAATTTTTGTTAACAATCATTGACGGGAAAATTCGGTTTTATACACTTTTAGTATTTTTTTTAACGTTATTTGCTTCTAAATGGAATTGAAGCTGTACACTTAAAGTTTTTTCTTTTACATGTGGACGTTTCTTGATAATGATCTTTGTTTCATGCCCCGGAACCTTCAATTCAGTGAAAGATGGCTTCATTTGCTCCCCACCTTCAGATATAAAATTTTAAAAAGTTCTATAATCTCTTGGGAAAATCCATATTTTGTACAAATTTTTAGGCATTCTTCAAGCAAACTGTAATATTGATTTTTCTCATCCATTGATGCTTTTCACCCCTTTCGTCGATGTTAAAGTAATGAAAAAATCCGCAGAACATGTGTATCAATAAATTGATAGCAACATGTAACCTGCGGATCTCGCTTTTTAGTGGTTAACATGTTATTTAGTTTTCGTTAAGCTGTGCTAACCGGAAATCATTATATCTTCGGATTTTTTCTTTTGAAGAGGTCAAAACATTTTTTAAAAGATAATTTGTTTGATTTATACAATTTAAGAGGTAAGGGAGTGATTATATGATTAAGTTACCTTATAATGTTTCAAAACATATTGCTAAAAAGGCAACTATAACCCGTGGTGCTAGTCGAGTCTTAACGCTCAACTAGCCCAAGAACAACAAGGGACTATCCAGTGCCGTTTCAAATCCAGAAACCGAGTTCGCTCGAATCTCGGTGATCCGATACGAATCGACTAAAATCGAAAACACGGTTTCAATCACTTTGCGTTTTCGTTTCATCCATTGTTTCCATGCGTCTGATTGGTGAACTCGCTGATTTTTTCGAACGGGCTTCCAAAAAGCGACTCGGTACTCTTCGTATAGCTTCTTTTGCAGCTTTTGGATGATATACCCCTTGTCACCTAGGTTATACGGATGTGGAATTTGTGTCATGACGGTTTCAGCGGCCACCCGGTCGTGACAAGACGCTTCGGTGACGACATATCCCATCGGAAGCCCTTGATCGGTGGCCTGCAGATGAAGTTTCAACTCATAGAAAGCGATCTTTTTGGAAGCACAATAGCCAATATCGGCGATTCCACGAAACCGTTTGACGCGATGCATTCGAGCTGAATGACACAGCTCGATCGGCAAGCTGTCCACGACCGCATACGCATGGTGTTGCCCGCGCTTGGCCAGCTGGTGCCGAATCCACTTGATCGCAGAGCTAAGCGCTCGGCAGCGACGGTTGTACCGAGAACGTTCAGGGAACAAGGCCTTGGGAAACAAATTACCGATCACAAACCGGTGCCAAGCCCGTTCGGAAGTGAAGCCCAACAACTTTCCAAGGACATGGATGGTGATGATGACTTCGTCTTTCTGTTTCAACAAATGACAATTTCGGCGTTGAAGAGGAATCTGGATACTCGATAGTTGAGCCGATACAAAAAGCAAAATCGATGCATATTGTTTTTGAAGTTTGACACGATCTGTTGTAAAATGAAAGTGCTCTTGCATGTGAATTCTCCTTTTAAATGTTTGGTCGCACTTTCATTTTAAGGAGATCCTCATGCAAGGGCTATTTTTTATGCTTGTCTGATTTTATCTAGCACCACGGGTATTCTTTATTTAAATAGCAAAGATACACCAATACATCTCATTTTTATTATTGGATTTTAACTACCGTTAGCACTCGATACATGTCGAAAGTGTAGAGAAGTTGGTGAAAAAGTAGAAAGGCGCTCATAGGGCGTCTTTTTATGCATTCGTACGGGCGTAGAAAAAAAGACGGCTTTTTTGTAGAATGAAAGTATTCGCAAAATAATGAAGATAGAGGAGAAACGTTTATGAAAAAAACAGTTCGTGTCGTAGGGGCAGTTATATTCGACAATCAAAATCGCGTGTTGTGTGCACTTCGGTCGAATACGATGTCACTCCCTAACCTTTGGGAATTTCCGGGTGGAAAAGTTGAAAAAGGGGAGAAGGAAGAAGAAACATTAGTCAGAGAAATTCATGAGGAATTAGGATGTACGATTCAAGTGCATGAAAAAATTGAAGAAGTGCATTACGAATATCCTCAAGTTATTGTCAATTTACTGACATATAAAGCAACAATTATTGAGGGAGAACCGAAAGCGAAAGAACATGCTGAATTAAGATGGGTGCCACTCCGAGATTTGAAATCTCTTGAATGGGCACCCGCAGATATTCCGACTGTAGACGTTTTATTAGCGAATAAAGTCAATATATAAATCTTCCGGCACGGGATGATGTAGGCGCCATGTGATGCTCATCGGCTTATCTCCGTAGCTTGATACATAATCGACTTCGCCGAGATAAGTGAATGGCAATGTCATTCCGTGCATGTCTTCAAACTTTCGCACAAATAGGTGAATATGAATTCCAAGTTCTTTATGACGAATAAAATTTTGTCCAACAGAAGAGCTATGAGACGTTTGATTTTGGCTTTGCCAATGAAAATGTTTTTGGTCGAGAAAATAATCTTTATAATGTAAATGTTCTTTCACTCTTTCCGATTTATTTAAATTGACGAACAGTAAATAATGATTTCTAACTTTACTTACTCCTTCTCGCCACGATCCTTCTTTTACCCCTGCTTCAAATAAGAAAATTAAATCGTTTCTCGTATAGTTTTGATAAAGAGTAAGCTTTTCCCCTTTAGATAAAAATCTTTCAGGACGATACGTTCTCCTAAATTCAATAAGTCCGTAATCTATACGGTCTTTCATGTAATTGAAAAACTGTTGGTTTTCTGTTAACGCAAGAATGTCGTCATTCAATATAAATTGGCGCCCATTTCGTTGTCCAAACGCCCATTTTTGTTTTTTATACGGCAATGATAGGCGGTCCATCGATTGCATAATCATTTTCTCGTGTTTTTCTAATGGCACATCTACAGCAAATTTTTTCGAAAGTTGCTTTATGACATCTTCACAAGACACAACTTTTTGTAAAAAAGCTAATTGCAAAACAGCAAAATCGTAGGGCCATTTGATTGGAAGTTGATTTTCTAGCCGTTCAACGCACTCACACATCAATGGGTGGTGTAAAATCATTTGGTCAAGCTCGTTTATATCATTCATTTTTTCTTTTGTTTTGACCCATGAACGATACTTATATATGAAAAACGTTAAGCTTGGCGATTGCTCGTAATATAAAAAATCTAATATTTCTGGTGAGCGCCCAAGCTCATTTTTAAATTGTTGATATAGCATTTTTAACATATCTGTCGCGTTCATTTTAATGGAGTCAATGCGGTCTAAAATTTCTCTTTGTGTCACAGGATCTAAATCGACATATGCGCCGCCTGGTAGATCGGCAAATTCATGTGTAATTGCAACACGAAGAGAATCTTTATCAAACGCTTTGTCGTTCAGTTGTCCAGCTAGAGCGAGCGGAATCATAAACGATTTTTGATAATTTCCTACAAAGTCTAAAATCGTTACAAATTCTTTTCCGGTTACTTTTCTTAATCCCCTCCCTAATTGTTGAATAAATATGGTTGATGACTCGGTAGGTCTTAAAAATAATAAAAGATTTAGACTTGGGATATCAATTCCTTCGTTAAAAATGTTTACGGTAAAGATTAGTTCAAGCGGATCGTTAGGATTTTCTAGTTTTTTAATGACCTGTTCGCGATATTCAACGCTATGTTCACCGGTTAAGTATGTTGTGCAATATCCGCGTTTATTAAATTGTTCGCTCATATATTTTGCATGTTCAATATTTACGCAAAACGCAAGCCCAATGATACGATCACCATCGTAACCATATGTACGAATCATTTCGATAATAAAATCTGTTCGTTCATTTGTTTTTAAAGCTTTCACAAGCGATGCTTCATCAAACATGCCATTTTTTAATGGAATTTGACTATAGTCTACTGTACGATCTGAAATGCCAAAGTAGTGAAATGGTGCGAGCAACTGTGCTTCTAACGCTTCTCGTAAGCGTATTTCATATACGACATTATGATCACAAATCGCTAAAACGTCTCTTCCATCCATTCTTTCTGGTGTTGCTGTTAAGCCGAGTAAAAATTTTGGTTGGAAATAACGAATAACTTTTTGATATGTAGGTGCTTCGGCATGATGAAATTCATCGATAATTATATAGTCAAATTCATGTTGCTCAAAATGTTGCAACGTTTCATCTTTAGATAGCGATTGAACGGTGCTAAATAAATACGGTTTATGGAATTGTTTCACTGTCCCTGTAATTTTCCCAAATAGATGATCGTTACCTAGCACATGTTTGAACGTTTCAATTGCCTTGTCTAGCAATTCTTCACGATGAGCGATAAATAAAAGCTTTTTTGGATTATATGCTTTTACGTCAAAAGCTGCTAAATACGTTTTTCCAGTTCCAGTAGCAGCGATAATGACTCCTTTTGTATTACCACTTTTTCTTGTGTGTTCAAGGTTTTTTAATGCTTTTTTCTGCATATCATTCGGTTTCACACTTGATGTAACGATATATTCTTCTTTCGGCTCAGCAGCTAAAGGTTTGTTTTCTTCTCTTATTGTTTGTTGTTTATATTTTTGACTGAAGGCGTGATCAAGAGAAATCGTGTCTGTATGATCCCATATTTTCTCAAACATTTGCTTTGTATGCTCATAAATGGGTAAAAAGCTTGTATCCGGTAGCTTCACATTTAGCTCATGTCCGTTAATAAGGGCCGAGTGTGAAATGTTTGATGAGCCTATGATTACTGTATTTAATCCTGAACGTCGATGGAATATGTACGCTTTCGTATGAAAAGACTGTTGTTGCGTATCGATTATTTTTACTTGTACGTTAGAAAATTGCATTAGTTTTTCAAGCGCTTTTGGTTCTGTAATGCCTAGATAGGTCGATGTGATGATGCGTACAGGAATACGTTCTTTTTCAAGCATAAGTAATGGGCGAATCAATAATTGTAGTCCTGACATCCGAATGAAGCTAACCATCAAATCAACAGAATCAGCTGTCAGCATTTCATATTTTAATGTTTTGAAAAAGTTTTTCATTGCATGTTTGTCATTATATAGTAAGTGTAATCTAGATAAGAAAAAGTCCTCTATAATTGGTATTTCTCGTTGTCCATATGTGTATGTAATCATAGAGAGCGGCAAGGAAAAAGAATCGTTGTTATTTGATACTAATGTAGAAATGTGTTGAGTTAATTGAATGATTTCATCAAAACGGTTTTCTTCAGCCAAAGTTTTTAACTTATGAGCGAGCTGTTTGGCGGAATGAAGAACGAGAACTTCAATATAATCTTTCGGTGATAGACGTTGTATAACGCTTGCATCAGGATATTGTTTAGCAAGAAGTTGTAGTTCCTCGAAAAAACTTTTATCCATAAATAAAACCACCTAACGAATGTTTTATAAAATTTTACCATGATATGTGTAGACATTCCATTATTAAGTTAAAAATGGAAGGGGAGCATTCTGCTTTCTAAGGCAGGAATGATGTTTGTGTCGTCGAGAAAAGTATATGATAAAGTTGAAAGGAGGAAATATGTTGAACGCCAACTGGAACTTTGACAATAGCTATGCTCGCTTACCCGAGCGATTTTTTACGAAAATACGTCCGACGCCTGTCAGTGATCCAGCGCTTGTTGTGCTTAATCGTTCGCTTGCGGATGAGCTTGGGTTATGTGCGGAGGCGTTAGCGGGCGAAGAAGGAGTGGCGGTGTTTGCAGGAAACAGTATTCCGGAAGGGGCGGAGCCGTTAGCGCAGGCGTATGCCGGGCATCAGTTTGGCCATTTTAATATGCTTGGCGATGGGCGCGCCATTTTACTTGGCGAGCATGTGACGCCAAACGGAGAGCGGGTTGATATTCAACTGAAAGGGTCGGGGCGGACGCCGTATTCGCGCGGGGGAGATGGACGTGCGGCGCTTGGACCGATGCTTCGTGAGTATATCATTAGCGAGGCGATGCATGCCCTTCGTATTCCGACGACAAGAAGTTTAGCGGTCGTGACGACAGGGGAAGTCGTCATCCGTGACAAGGAACTTCCAGGGGCGATTTTGACGCGTGTGGCAGCGAGCCATTTACGTGTTGGAACGTTTCAATATGCGGCGCGTTTTTTATCAAAAGAGGAGTTACAGGCGTTAGCGGATTATGCGATAAAGCGGCATTATCCGAACGGTGAACATGCGCCAAACCGCTATCTTTTTTTCCTTGAAGAAGTGATGAAAAAGCAGGCGGCTCTTGTTGCGAAATGGCAATTAGTCGGATTTATTCATGGAGTGATGAACACGGATAATATGACGATTAGCGGAGAAACGATTGATTATGGACCGTGTGCGTTTATGGACGTGTACGATCCGACGACAGTATTTAGTTCCATTGACACGCAAGGGCGGTATGCGTATGGAAATCAGCCGTACATTGCTGGGTGGAACATCGCCCGCTTTGCAGAAAGCCTTTTGCCGCTTTTACATGACGAAGAAGAAAAAGCAATCGAGCTTGCGCAAAAAGTAATCGCACAATTTCCAACGCTATATGAAACGTATTGGCTACAAGGGATGCGCGCAAAACTTGGGCTTTGGACGGAAGAAGAGGAAGATAAAAAGCTTATTGGGGAGTTGCTGCATCTTATGTACACATATCGCGCCGATTATACGAATACGTTTCGCGCGTTGACGATAAATGAATGGGAGTTTTGCGAACAAGAGTTTCGCGACTGGCATACACGTTGGCAACAAAGAATGGCCCGTCAAGATATGACGAAAGATGAAGTGTACGAACGGATGCGACAACACAATCCGGCGATTATTCCGCGCAACTATCGCGTGGAAGAAGCGCTTGCGGCAGCGGCTGAGCATGGGGATGATACGGTTATGGAGCGACTACTTGACGTGTTGAAACATCCGTATGCGTACACGAAAGAACAAGAAGAATATGCCAAGCCTCCAGCACCGTCTGACCGCCCGTATAAAACATTTTGTGGGACGTAGAAAAGCTCAAGGGTCACTTGAGCTTTTTAAAATCCTGCGAGATGTTTGGCATATGCGAGCGGATTGAAAAACGTTCGTTCAATTGTTTGACGATGACTAATATACAACATAGAAAACGTCCCTTTTCTTAATTGGAAAAGGATATTGTTACGTTGTAATATAAGGAAAGAAAGGGGGAGAAAGATTGTTTCCGTTTTTGCACGACAACTTATACATAAAGATAAAGCTTTCGAAAGGAACGGTTGTTTTTCGAGAAGGGGATATGTGTGAGCATGTCGCTTTTATCGTCTCTGGTGTCATTCGGGTTGCAAAAATAGGGGAGAATGGGAAGGAAGTAAATTTATATCGCGTTTGTCGTGGAGAGTCATGTGTATTGACTATTTCCAGTTTGTTGTCACATTCACCTTTTCCTGCGACGGCGATTGTGGAAGAAGATGTGGAAGCACTAATTGTCCCGAAACATACGTTTGCGAAGATGATGACAACAAATGTTGAACTACAAACGTTCGTTTATGACATGATGATGAATCGTTTTATGGCGATGATGCAAATGATTGAGCACATCGTATTTGAAAAAATGGATAAGCGTTTAATCGAGTTTTTGCTTACACGATGCGACAACAGCAAGACAAACATGATCGAGATGACGCATGAACATATTGCTGTGGAACTTGGAACGGCCCGCGAAGTCGTCAGCCGAATATTAAAGCAACTTGAGCGTGACGGATACGTTCAACTGGCGCGTGGAAAAGTAAAAATTGTAGACAAAGAAAGATTATGTGACAAATTTGCAACAATGTGACTTTATCACAGAACGTTTCCCTTTTTTCCTCTATGATTAAAGAGAGATGAGAAGAGGGGAGGAAAAAACATGAAAGCAAATGTTGGTTCTGTCGATCGCATGATTCGCTTCATATTAGGTATTGCACTATTAGGATTATTTTTCCTTGAGGGAAATATAAAATATGTCGGCATTTTAGGAATTGTTCTTATCGCTACGGCATTTATGAGATTTTGTCCACTTTACGTTCCGTTTCGGATCAATACGACGAAGAAATAGCCTAGGCAAACGCTTGGGCTATTTTTTTCTTTTTGTTATAATGGGTTGTACGCGAAGTGAAAGGAGGAAAACAATGAAAAAATTAGTATGGATAGTCGTGTCGCTTATTCTCATCCTTAGTGGTTGTACGTCACCACATGATGCGCAAAAATATGAAAAGGAATCGCCTAGGTCAATGGAGATCGTATTTCAAACAAACCCTAAAGTCATTTATGTCAATGAACCGACGACGCTTCAAGTTGTCGTCACAGATGGAGAAAAACCTATTGAACATGCGAGTGATGTCCAGTTTGAAATTAGACGAAAAGGGGAAGAACATGACGAGATGATCACTGCGCGCCACAAAGGAAACGGTGTATATGTTGCTGAGAAAATATTTGCAGCTGATGGAGTGTATGTTATTACATATCATGTGACGGCGAATAATTTGCATCGTATGGAAAAAAATGAAGTTCGTGTAGAGCGAAAGCAAGGAACAACAACTCAAGGATCAACACAATCAAATGATTCGCATACACATGAACATCATCATGTACATATGACATTTTCGCCAAAAGAATCAAAACAAAATGAACGTACGATGTTTCAAGTGCAAATGACATACGGTGACAAACCGTTGACCGAAGCACAAGTAACAATGGAATATTGGAAAGAAGATAAGAAACATACATATGTCACAATGAATGAACAGGGAAATGGGACGTATGTTGCTGAGGCTTCATTTGCGTTTTCGGGAACTTATCATTTTCGCGTGCATGTCATTAAGGAAGATCTTCATGACCATCAAGAGTTTTTAGTTGAAATTAAATAAGAAGGCGCCTTCAGGACGCCTTCCTTAATCTACTTTTAACACAACGCGACCGTTAATTTGTCCTTTTAACATACGATCGAATACATCGTTAATGTTTTCAAGCGGTTGAACTTCGACAATTGTTTTTACTTTTCCTTCTGCCGCAAATTGAAGCGCTTCTTGCAAGTCTTTACGCGTACCAACGATTGAACCGATAATTCTTACTCCATTTAAAACGGTATCAAAAATTGGTACAGGCATTTCTTCTGGCGGTAATCCGACAAGTACGCAAGCGCCGCCGCGACGAATTGCTTTATAGGCTGATTCGAATGCTGCTTTCGAAACAGCAGTGACGACAGCTGCATGCACGCCACCAACTTTTTCTTTCATCCATTGCGCGGCGTCTTCATGTTTTGGATTGACGACAAGATCAGCTCCCAACTGTTTAGCTAACTCAAGTTTTTCATCGCCTAAATCGACAGCAACGACGTTTAGCCCCATCGCCTTTGCATATTGAACAGCGACGTGTCCGAGGCCGCCAATACCGTAAATTGCTACCCACTCACCAGGTTTTGCACCTGTTACTTTTAAAGCTTTATATGTTGTTACGCCAGCGCAAAAGATTGGAGCAGCTTCTTCAAATGATAAGTTATCAGGAATTTTCACGACATAATCAGCTGCAGCACGACAATATTCAGCGTAACCACCGTCAACCGAATATCCAGCGTTTTGTTGATGCTCACATAATGTTTCTTGTCCGCTTAAGCAATAATCACAATGGCCGCAGGCGGAATAAAGCCAAGGGATACCGACGCGATCTCCGACTTTTAAGTGCGTCACCCCTGGTCCGACTTCTTCGATGACACCAACGCCTTCATGTCCAGGAATGAGCGGTAGTTTTGGCTTTACAGGCCAGTCGCCATGTGCGGCATGCAAGTCTGTATGACATACTCCACACGCTTTAATGCGCACTAGCACCTCTCCATATGAAATTGTTGGTTTTTCTACTTCTTTAATTTTTAATGGTTCTTTAAATTGTTCCACAACTGCAGCTTTCATAATTATAATCCTCCTTCTGAGTGAAAAGGGATTTTTTGGTCTATGCATATTTAATGTAACATGTATTAAATTTGTTAAAAATATCATAAACAAACTGTTCGAAAAAATGTAAAAGTTTTTTAGATAAAAAGGTAAATTTTTGTTTTTTATCTTGACGAAGTAAAATAATTTCCTTTTGATCACAAATCACTACTTCCTTTTTCCTAGTTGTTGTGTTAAGATAAAAATGTCAAAAATTGAATAATCGGCAAACTACTCGAAAGGGTAGGGCGCAAAGCTATAGGGGCTACGTCTATTGTATAGATATGCCAGCCAGTTGCCCTTCTTATAAGGAAATGATAAGAAGGTTTTACTGTCGAACGATAGCTGCCTATATATATTTGTTTTTAGGCGGCTTTTATTTTTATCAACACAGGAGGATGAAGACAGCATGAAGGTAACAGTAAGAAAAAAATTGGTGGCGACGTTTCTTTCGGTATTATTGTTGTTTATTGTTGTAAGTATGCTTACATATAATCGGCTAGAGACAATTGATCAACAATATTCAGAAGCGATGAACAAAGGATTTGAACGAATTACGCTCGTGACAAATATGCAAAATGCGATGTTACGCGAACAAATTGCTGTACGGGGGTATTTAATTAATGGAAAGCCGGAAAGCTTAACCGCATTTGAGCAAGCAGCGAGCGAGTTTACAGATAACCAAGAGATGATTGCATCATTACAACTAGAAAATGAGGCAAAACAAGAGGTGGATCGTCTAGTAAAAGCAGAGCAAGAGTATCGCGACATTGCGAAACAAGCGATAGAGTTTAAAAAGCAAGGTCAAATGGATGAAATTTCACGGATTATGAAAGAGCGAGGAAATGCGATTACGGTTGAAGTGACAGAGGCAGGAGAACAAGCGCGTGCGACGCAAGTGAAGCATTTGCAGCAAATGAGTGAAACGTTGTCTGAACAAGCGAAAGACATGAAGTATACGACGCTTATTACAATCGGCATCTCTTTTCTTGTTAGTATGGCTTTAGCTTTATATATGAGCGAAAAAATTTCAAGACCTGTTCAACAAATTTCTGAACATGCCGAAAAAATTGCACACGGCGATTTGTCAGTTGATGATATTCATGTAGCAAATCGTGATGAAATTGGTAAATTAGCAAAATCGTTTAACCAAATGGTTCACAATTTAAAACAGCTTATTCAACAAGTAAGCACAGCGACTGAGCATGTGTCTGCTTCCGCCCAAGAGTTGATGGCAAGCGCTGAACAGGCAAGCGCAGCGACAGAAGAGGTGACGACAGCGATTCAAGAAGTAGCCCAAGGAGCAGAAATGCAAGGAAAACATGCGGAGGAGAGTTCGCAAGCGATCGGTGAAATGGCGGCAGGAATTGAGCGAATGGCTCAAACAGCAACTGTCGTGGCGAACTCCGCAACAGAAACGACAAAACAAGCTACTGTTGGCCAGCAATATTTACAACAAGTTGTGACGCAAATGAATACGATTAACGAATCAACAAACGAAACAAATGTAGTTATTAAAGAGTTAAATGAGAAGTCGGCCCAAATTGGAAAAATTGTTGACGTCATCGTCGGCATTGCTGAACAAACGAATTTATTAGCACTTAACGCAGCGATTGAAGCGGCTCGTGCCGGAGAACACGGAAAAGGATTTGCGGTTGTGGCGGATGAAGTGCGTAAACTCGCAGAGCAATCTCGCGAATCGGCAAATCAAATTGCGCAATTAATTGAGATGATTCAACAAAACACCGGTTATGTTGTGCAAATTGTCGGCAAAGGAACGGAAGAAGTGAAACAAGGAACAAAATTAGTGGAGCAGACAGGAACGTTCTTTGGGCAAATTTTGCGTTCCATTGAACAAGTGAATGCACAAATCCAAGAACTATCAGCGATTTCAGAGCAAATGTCAGCAGGCGTTCATCAAGTGCATGCTTCAATGGATGAAGTATCGTCTATTGCGAAACGGTTTGTTGAACGGACGGCCGAAATTTCTGCTTCTTCTGAAGAGCAGCTTGCTTCAAGTGAAGAAGTGACATCTGCCGCTACATCGTTAGCTGAAATGGCGGAGCAATTACGCAATGCTGTCGCAACGTTTAAAGTATAAAGAAGTCTCTTGATTATAAGGGGAAGCGAGAGTATGTTATCGGTGACGATCTTTATATGTGGAGCGATATAGTTCCTCTTTGCTTTTTAATGAATACCATTGTCCAACGGAAAGCGACAAAATCATGAAAATTGCACCGATTGCAAAACCTATACGGTAATAACCGAGAAAAAATAGTAAGAAAGACATCACTAACGTTGTAATAAGTACGATAAGCAAAATGTTTTTTCCTTTTTCTTTTCCCATATCGTTTCCCCCTCTCTGTTTGTATTATAACAAGAATATGTCACTATTAAAATGCACATGTGGATCAACAAAGGTGTCCCGTCATGATGTTGGGACACCTTTTCTTTTATCGATGATTTTTTTCTTTTTGGCTTTGGCGAATGTTAGCTGCTTCAGCGCGTGCTTGTGCTTCTAAATCCTCATGATCGGCAAGTTCTGCAGAAAACTTGACATCATGTCCGTCTGGTTTGATTGGTTTTGGCACTTCCATCCCTCCTTATTGCTCATCTCACTAGTAGCATGTGATGAACAATGGAAAAAATGAATGGCGAATGTTGTTAATGACGAGCATGTTTGTCGGTAAATCCACCGGCTTGGTCTGCGCGTTTAAAATCGCGGGCGTATGTCACTCCTTGTGCGCTAGAGAGCGTACTTTTTGTTTTCTCACGTTTCTTTTTGTCAGACATATGTATCCCTCACTTTTATAAAAATGTCACGTTAACATTATGAACAGAAAAATAAAAAATTATCCAAATAAAAAAACCTGTTCGTGCAGAACAGGTTACGCTTCTTTTCGTTGTTGTTCATCTTCAAGTCTTTGTTGGCGCATCGCATACAACGTATAGTTGTCCTTTGAAATTTCATATAAGTTATATATATCTTCGCCTTGGTTTATTGCTTCCCATAATTGCTTTCTCGTTTCATTAGCAAGGGTGACATAAGGAAGTTTTTCAGCGGCTTTTGTGGAGCGGACGTTGACTTTGCGAATGCGCATGAAGATCGTGTTGATGGAACGTTCGTAAAACAGTTCATTAAAGAAGGCGTCTTTAGCTATTTGATTGTACCCTTTTCCATGATACGGCTTGCCAAGCCATGTGCCTAAAAAACCAGCGCCATCTTCAATGTCAAATAAGTTAATCGTTCCAATCGGATTGCCCCACTCATCTAAAATGGTGCGCGAAATGAGTTCACCGCGTTCTTCGGCTTCAATCGTTTGCTTCGTTATAAACAAAAACTCCTCGTATGAATACGCTTTATGGCGCACGAAAGGGAAGACGTCTGGGTGCACCATAAGCTCGTATAACGCTTGACAATCTTGTAGTTCGCGTTTTTTTAACATCGAATCTCCCTCCATTCACGAGGGCAGTCGACCATAGGGAACGAGCCACCCTCGAAATTTTTTAATTTATGCAAATCAAAAAATTTCGGGGTGGGAATCGAACCCACTAGAACCAGCGCATGGCTGGTGGCGCACCATTTGCCTTCCCTTACTGTCGCATCGATATATAGTTTTGAACGTATATTTCGCATATAACCTTTTATATCATACTTGAAACAGTGTAAAAAATAAATAGTTTTTTATTAATTTTTTTTGTATATTATTTCCCCATTAATCATTGTAAATATAGGGGTTGCAATATAATGAAACGGATGATAATTCCAAACGACAATATCGGCATCTTTTCCAACCTCTAAACTGCCGACACGGTCGTCTACTCCTAAATTACGTGCTGGTAAAATTGTAATTCCTTCGAGCGCTTTTTGTTCATCAAGTCCTTCACGAACAGCAATTGCAGCACAAATGTGTAAATATTGAATTGGCGTGTACGGGTGGTCTGTAGTAATAGAGACGTGAACACCTGCGTCACATAAAATTTTGTACGTTTTCCAACTTTTATTTTTTAGTTCTACTTTGGATCGGCGTGTCAATGTTGGTCCGACGGAAACTTGCAAGTTTCGTCCTTGTAGCTCCTCAGCGATTAAATGTCCTTCTGTACAATGTTCGATCCGTAAATCAAGCCCAAACTCATCCGCTAGGCGAATAGCGGACAAAATATCATCGGCGCGATGGGCGTGAACACGAATCGGAATTTCACGATTTAATGCTTGAATGATCGGGATTGTGCGAAAATCGTGCGGCCAATCGCTATATTTTGCGTTGTAAAACGTTTCGCGAAGCATTCCCATAATGCCCATGCGCGTGAGCGACTCTTTATTCCCTTGACTATGCATTCGTTTCGGATTTTCACCGAGTGCGATTTTTAACCCAGCTGGCTGTTTAATAATCATGTTTTCGACGTTTTTCCCATACGTCTTAATGACTGCCGTCGTTCCACCGATGACATTCGCGCTTCCAGGCATAATATGAACCGTCGTAATGCCGTGTTCGATCGCATCTCGAAATCCGGGATCGAGCGGATATACGCTATCAATGGCACGCACATGAGGAGTCATCGTTTCAATTGTTTCATTTGCATCGTTACCTGCCCATCCAGTTCCTTCATCATACAAACCGAGATGTGTATGCACATCAATGAAACCAGGGAAAACATATTTTCCTGATACATCGATCACTTCTGTTCCGTCATGAACAGGAAGGTCATAACCAATATCTGTGATTTTTCCATTCTCAATACGTACATCTGCCCCTTTCATTGGAGGGGAGGTGATTGGATATACGATCCCATATTTAAGCAATATGCTTTTCATGCCAAGAAGCTCCTTTATTTCTTTTTCGTATAGTGTATTCGTCACGATTTTAGTATGTTCGCTAGCGCTTGATCAATAGTGGGAAATGAAAAATGATATCCTGCTTGAAGAAGTTTTTCTGGGATTACGCGCTGTCCTTCTAACAGAAGCATGCTCATTTCCCCTAACAACACTTTTAGAACGAAGGATGGAACTGGGAGCCAATGTGGACGTTGTAATACGTTTGCGACTGCTTTCCCGAACTTTTCCATCGTTACAGGATGTGGAGCGGTGACGTTAATCGGACCCGATATGTTTTTATGTCGAATCGAAAAATCAATTGCGCCAATGACATCGTCCATATGAACCCATGACATCCACTGATTACCTTGTCCAATCGTTCCTCCAATGAACCATTTGTAAGGAAGAACGATGCGAGGAAGGGCCCCACCGTCTCCTCCTAAAATAATGCCAAAACGCATAAACACGGTTCGTACGCCGAGCGCTTCCATGCGCCGTCCAGCTTCTTCCCATCGTTTGACGGTTTGAGCTAAAAAGTCTGTTCCTGTCGTTTCATTTCGCTCTGTAAACGTCTGATCAAGCGACGTGCCATAAATGCCAATAGCGCTCGCTTGAATGACAACGCTCGGCTTTTGTTTCATATTGGTGATAAGGTCATATATCGCGTTTGTTGCTTGTAATCGACTTTCTACAATGGCTCGCTTTCTCGCTTCGTTCCATCGTCCGCTATTAATCGATTCACCAGCTAAATTAATGACAATATCGATCGAAGGTAATTGCTCGATAGGATTTACACCGTCCGTTAGCCATTGTATATAATGAACATACGGATCGCTCTCCCGCTTTTGAGCGTTTCGCGTTAATATATACATATGATGGCCATTTTGTGTAAAATATGTCGTCAATGCTTTACCGACAAATCCGGTTCCTCCAGCAATTAAAATATTCATTATTTTCCCTCCTTTCCTTATATTATGCGTTTTTTTAAAAGAAAAAGAAAGAAAAGGTGTGTTCAACGATGCGAATTGAAAAAATTGAAGTAGATAAAAAAAATGCTGAACGTTTTTACGTCCATCTTGTCAAAGAAGATGGAGAGAAACAACTTGTTTCTGTGGATCAAGACGTATTGATTGAGTATCGGCTGAAAAAAGGAATGACAGTAACAGAAAAGCAATGGATGGAAATGATAAAAAAAGATGACGAAACACAAGCATATAAGATGGCGCTTCGCTTTTTAGCTTACCGTATGCGTTCGAAACAAGAAGTTATGGATCATTTAGAAAAAAAAGGAGTAGATCATGGGACGATCGAACGAGTAATGGGGAAGCTACAAAATGAGCGATATATAGACGATGAACAATTTGCACATGCGTACGTACAAACGCAAGTAAATACGACGATGAAAGGGCCTTATGTTATTTATAAAGAACTGATAGATAAAGGAATATGTGAAGATACGATTGCGAAAGCGATGGAGCGTTATACGGAAGAGATGCAACAGGATAAAGCGATGAAGTGGGTTGAAAAAGTAAATAAACAATCAAAAAGACGATCATATCAAGAACAAAAAGCGTATATAGCGCAACTGTTGCATATGAAAGGTTTTCCTGTTCATATCATTGAGAGGGTAAAGCAACAGATCACTTTAAACGATGAAGAACAATGGGAAGCGCTCGTATATCATGGAGAAAAGGCACATCGTCGCTATGAAACATATGACCGTTATACGTACGAACAAAAAATGAAACAAGCACTGTACCGAAAAGGGTTTCCGATTTCGTTAATTGAGAAATTTTTGGAAAAGAAAAAGGAGGATTAATTCCTCCTATTCAACGATTATTTCTGGTTGACGTTTGTATTCATTTACGATCGTTTCCGCTACTTGTTTAGGAGAACGAAGACGAGAGCGATCTTGAATATGGTTGCAATCGTCCCAAAAAGGTGTGTTCATCCCACCCATATATACAGCGGTGACGGCAACGTTCGTTCCCGCAAGCTCCTTTACAAGACTTTCGCTAAATCCGCGCACAGCAAATTTACTTGCGACATATACACTTTCGTTTACTTTGCCGCGCAAACCAGCCGTCGAAATAATGTTCATAATACTTGCTTCCTGCAACGTCTTAAAATACGGAAGAAACGCTTTTGTCATATATATTGTGCCTTTGACGTTAATGTCGATCATTTCGTGAATATGTTGCTCCGTCATTTGCTCAAGCGGTCCGAAATGACCGACACCCGCATTGTTAATGAGCATTGTTACGTTATGCTTCTGACAAAGCGTTTCAGCCGCTTTATGCACTTGTTCATTATTTGTAATATCAAGAGAAAAAGCGACTGCTTTTCCTCTAAAAGATTCGATTTGTTTTTGGACAGATTGTAGTGGCTCCTTTCTTCTCCCGACTAAAATGATTTCGTACCCTCGTTGTGCATATAAAAGGGCAAGTTCTTTTCCGAGACCCGTTCCAGCCCCTGTGATGATGATACTTTCCATTACTTTCATCCTTTCGTATATCATATATTCACAACAATATGGAAAACGTATACATAAGCAGTTGTCAAGAAGTAGTCAAATGTCATTGTGAATATATGCACAAACATATGGTATAATGTCTTATGTCATTATATTACAAAAAAGAAAGGGGAACAATATGAGCTTTTTACAAGTGATTACAGCTTCTACACCGGTATTAGCTGTCTTTCTTTTTCTCGTTTTATTGCGTTTACCAGCGGCAAAAGCGATGCCGATTAGTTTTCTTATTACTGTTATTTTATCATTATTTGTTTGGAAAATGCCCGGCATTCAAGTGGCAGCTGCAACGATTGAAGGTGTTATTGTAGCTATTTCAATTTTATGGATTATTTTCGGTGCGATTTTGTTGTTAAATACGTTGACGAAAAGTGGAGCGATGGATACGATTCGAAGCGGATTTTTAGGCATTACGCGCGACCGACGTGTGCAAGTCATTATTATCGCCTGGTTGTTTGGTGCGTTTATTGAAGGGGCAGCAGGATTTGGAACGCCTGCAGCCATCGGGGCTCCACTTCTTGTTGCTTTAGGGTTTCCGCCACTTGCTGCGGTTGTCGTTGCCCTTGTCGCAGATAGTAGTCCTGTTTCGTTCGGTGCAGTCGGAACACCGATTATTGTCGGGGTAGATCAAGGGCTTCGTGAAGGAAATTCCGTTGCTGAACAAGTGCAACAAGTGATCGGCACAGCCGATTTATCTTCGTTCCTTCAAACGCTCGCAAAACAAGCAGTGTCATTTGACATTGTAATCGGTACGTTCATTCCGCTTATTTTAGTGCTTATTTTAACGCGTTTTTTTGGAGAAAATCGTTCGTGGAAAGAAGGATTTGAAATTTGGAAGTTTGCTTTATTTGCGGGGCTTAGCTTTACACTTCCAGCATTTCTCGTTGCTTCTTTTCTCGGACCAGAGTTCCCGTCCATGATCGGTGGGTTAATTGGTTTAGCGATCGTTGTCCCAGCGGCGAAAAAAGGATTTTTATTACCGAAAGAGCCATGGGATTTTAAGAAAACAGATGAAGTACGACATGTGGCGAACGTACAAAAAAGTGAAATGCCTCTTTTACTTGCATGGATGCCGTATATTCTTGTTGCGCTTATTTTAGTGTTGACAAGGTTACAAAACTTGCCGTTAAAAGCATGGTTACGTTCTGTGAAAATACAGTTTAACAACATTTTAGGAACGAACATTAGCACATCAATTGAACCGTTATATTTGCCAGGGACGATTTTCCTTGTCGTCATTCTTATCACCGTTTTTATGCATAAAATGAAACGGGAAGATGTCGTGGCGACGATGAAAGAGTCCGCATATACGTTGATCGGTAGTGCCATTGCGCTCGGAACAGCTGTGCCGATGGTGCGCATTTTTATTAACTCTAGTGTAAACGATGCAGGGCTTGCTAGTATGCCAATTGAGTTAGCGTCGATGGTCGCCGGGGGAGTAGGGGCTGCTTGGCCGTTAGTTGCTCCTTTGATTGGGGCCCTTGGTTCGTTTATTTCCGGTAGTGCGACGTTTAGTAATATGATGTTTTCTTTATTCCAATTTAGCATTGCTGATCAAATTCAAGTGCCTCATCATATCGTCATCGCTGGCCAAATGTTAGGGGCGAATGCAGGTAACATGGTTTGTGTATTAAACGTTGTTGCAGCGGCTTCCGTTGTTGGTCTAGCTGGGAAAGAAGGAACGATCATTCGTATGACGCTCATCCCGATGCTTTATTACGTATTGATGACTGGAATATTTAGCCTTCTCTTGATCTATGTATTTTAGCTTCACTTTATGATACGATGAAAATGAAGTTGTCATAAAGTGGAGTGGGGAGAATGGATCAAAAACGATATAGTGAAATGAAAGAATGGGAATTAAAACAAGAGATCGCCACATTAACTGAAAAAGCACGAAAAGCAGAACAAATGGGAATGGTGAACGAATACGCGGTATATGAGCGGAAAATTGCCATGGCTAAAGCATACTTATTAAATCCCGATGACTTTCAACCTGGGGAATTTTACGAAATTGAAGGAGATCCGCAGTCGTTATTTAAACTTCAATATATAAACGGCGTATTCGCATGGGGATATCGTTTAAATGATCCGCACACCGAAGTGGCGTTGCCCATTTCATTGCTAAAGAAAAGAGGTTGACACGTCCGTCAACCTCTTTTTCCATTAAATTTTCCTTTTACTTACTTCGGAATGTAAAATCATTAAACTTTGTGATTGTTGTGTTTCGCCATTTACTTGAGCGTGGGCGTGTTTCGGGTTTGCCCATGGTTGCGGGAACGGATCAGAATAGCGGTTATCATAAAATTTTTTACGCCAATGTTTACCCATTTTATTCCTCCTCGATGTCGCCTCGTTTATTGGACGCGTGCATTCGTTCTTGAGGGTGCGTATTAATCGTGCCGTTCGCACGTTTTGATGCGTACTCTGCTTTTGCGCGTGGCTCGCCTTCTAATTTTTCATTGTTTTGATTCGGAAAGCCTCGTTCTTTATTGCTCAATGTTAGTCCCCCCAGCCGTTCATTTCGTGCTTTTTGAGCACACGTATAGTATTCGTTAATAAACGTCTATTTATGAACAAGCATGGTTGCTTTAGCTTGGAATAAGTTCTAATTTTTTGCGCAATTTCTTTTCGCTAAAAATCCATCCTGTATATGAGCTAACAATGTTTAGGTCGAGATCGAGTTGGACGACGGCTACAAACGGATAATAATTTTTGCTTCGGTAACGCAAGTCGATGAAACGCACTTCATAATGATCGTTATATTCATGAATTTCCCAACGATATACAGGGGAAAAAGATAAAAATGCAGCTAAATTTTCATCTTGTTTTGCTTTTTCAATGATTGGGATGTCTGGAATCGGACATTTTTCGAATATGTCAAGTACATCAATTGTCCCGTTTTGTGCGCGCGCAACGTAAAAATGGTTTGATGTCGTCACAGCTAAATGCCATTCGTTCCATTTTATTGTCGGAACGGTAATGACTTGTTCAACATCCGGAAACATTTGTTTCAACTTGCGTTTTATTGCTTGTTGTTGACGAAAACGAATGATATAGTAACCAATGAGCACGACATATACAGCTAGAAACGTATACCCCGCATGTTGTCCGTTCAACCATAAGACGACGCCAGCTAAGTGAACAATAAAAATAAACGGATCGAACGTGTTAATGATACCGAGCGCAACCCATTTTTTTGAAAAAGGACGCAACGCTTGCGTGCCATATGAATTGAAAATATCGACAAACACGTGTACACTGACGGCGATAAATGTCCAAAGGGCTACATGAAAAAACGACGTGTCATATATATAAAAGAGAGTGACACTAATGAGCAACGTCCAAATGAACAAAGCGGGGATCGAATGCGTCATGCCACGATGATTGCGAATATATTTCGCGTTATTTTTTAATTTAAAAACGGTGTCAATATCAGGTGCTTGTGACCCAACGAGCGTGCCGATCAGCACGGCATGCGCAAGCGTCGGATCGTTAGCGATCGCTGGATCGAACGTAGCTAATCCACCTAATGCAAACCCCATTAAAACGTGTGTACCTGTATCCAAATAAAAGGCCTCCTTTTTCCGATTGGACTTACTTTTAGTTTACCACCATGGAGGAATGAACGTGAAAGAAAATGTACAACAAATATTGGCTCATTTTCATATTAAGCAGTTTCAACATGATTTAATTCATTGGTTTCAAACAGAGCAACGCGATTTACCGTGGCGAAAAGATAAAGACCCTTACAAAATATGGGTATCTGAAGTGATGCTTCAACAAACGCGAGTCGATACAGTCATCCCTTACTTTTATCATTTTATCGAAAAGTTCCCGACTTTAGACTCCTTAGCTGAAGCAGAGGAAGAAGAAGTGTTGAAGGCGTGGGAAGGGCTCGGCTATTACTCGCGTATTCGTCATTTGCATGAAGCGGTAAAAGAAGTGAAAGAAAAGTACGGAGGATGTGTACCTGCGTCCAAAGAGCAGTTTTCTTCATTAAAAGGTGTTGGGCCGTATACGACAGGAGCGGTGTTAAGCATCGCTTACGGCATTCCTGAACCTGCGGTAGATGGAAATGTTATGCGAGTATTGTCGCGTATTTTTTATATAACAGATGATATTGCGAAAGGAAGTACACGAAAAAAGTTTGAAAACATTGTTTCCAAAATTATTTCACACGACAATCCGTCTGATTTTAATCAAGCGTTAATGGAACTTGGTGCACTCGTTTGCACGCCGAAAAACCCGAGTTGCTTTCTATGTCCTGTTCAGCGTCATTGCCGTGCGTTTGCAGAAGGGGTAGAAACAGAGCTACCTGTAAAAACAAAAGGGAAAGCCCCGAAACGTGTTTCTTTTCGTGCCATTGTGCTTATGAATGAAAAGGGAAATATACTCATTCAAAAACGCCCGCCTCGTGGATTATTGGCGAATTTATGGCAATTCCCAAATGATGAACATGCTCCAACACGAAACGATGAATCCTTTGTAAAAGAAATAAGTGAACGATATCATGTCGTCATTCGTTCGATGGAGCGAATCGGTTCATTTGAGCACGTCTTTTCCCATGTTGTATGGCATATTGAAGCATATAAAGGGAACGCGCTGGAATTACAAATGGGAGATGAAACGAATAAATGGGTGACGATCGATGAGCTTAAGCAATATGCATTCCCAGTTATATATCAAAAAATATGGCAAGCGTACGAGTAAAGGCAAACGCCTTTACTCGTAAAATACGCGCGTTCCATTCGTATATGTCGCTTCGTTTCGCTGTAAACCGCCTCTTGCTTCAATTTCTTCCACAATTTCACGATGCATTGTTTGTCCCTCAACGTTTAAATACGGAGTGACTTGTTGAAGAGCATGATGAAAAAACGCTAACTCGCTATCTTTCCACTGCTGTTTAGGAATCATTTGCAAGGCTGTTAAATCGCGTCCAATATACATCGTTCTCACCTCTTTATGTAGTGTAGAAAGTGAAACAAAAAATTATTCATACGGATATTTTTTAAACGGATAGTACAAAGTAATGAGCGTGGAGGTGAGAATGATGAAGCCAAACAAAACAGTTGCAGGAACAAACATTCAACATGTGAAACAGCAAAATGCTGGTCAGTACGGAACAGAGTTTTCAACTGAAACAGATGTTCAACATGTGAAACAACAAAACGCAAAAGCAGAAGCGAAGAAAAATCAATAACAGGCAAAGGGCATCGGTTTTCGTCCGATGCTCTTTTTCTTCATTGCTTATTAACGGTATAATAGAGGAAAAAGCGTCGAATGAAAGTAGGGAATGTGTATGGAGTATCCACAAACAGGGGCGATCATTCAAATTCATAGTTATAAACATGACGGGCATATCCATCGTGCATGGAAAGAAACTGTTGTGCTAAAAGGAAGCGAAGAAGAAGTGATTGGCGGCAACGATCGTACACTTGTGACAGAGGCGGATGGGAGAACGTGGGTGACGCGTGAGCCGGCCATTTGTTTTTTTTATGCAAAACATTGGTTTAACATTATTGCGATGATTCGCGCTGAAGGAGTATATTACTATTGCAACATTAGCTCGCCTTACGTTTGGGATGGGGAAGCGTTAAAATACATCGATTATGACTTAGATATTAAAGTATTTCCGAACGGTCAATACGACATATTAGATCACGATGAATATGAGCGTCATCGCGAACAAATGAACTACCCTGAAATTATTGATAAAGTTTTAAAAAATAATGTTCAAAAATTAATTCAATGGATTAAAGAGAAAAAGGGGCCATTTGCCCCTGAAGTAGTTGAACATTGGTATAAAAAGTTTATTATGTGTAGAAAGTGAAAATGATACATACATGAACAAAAAAACAACGGTTACTTACTAATGGCCGTTGTTTTTTATTTTTTATAAACAATGATTAAATTTTTTGAATTTTTTTATTGTATTTTTTTAATATTCATGTAATAATTTGAAACGTAACATAAAAAATTATTTTAAAAATATAAATTTTCTGTATATAGAAGGAGTGGCTTCCGTGGGAGATGAAGCGATTTTACGAGTAAAAAGCTTAAAAACATGCTTTTTCACAGACGAAGGAGAAGTTCCTGCGGTTGATGGCGTAGACTTTTACATAAATAAAGGCGAAATTTTAGGTGTTGTCGGTGAATCGGGCTGTGGAAAAAGTGTTACATCGCTCTCTATTATGGGATTGTTGCCAAAAGGAATCGGAAAAATTACAGATGGAGAAATATGGTTTAAACATGAAAATATTGTGCTAGCATCGGAAAAAAGGATGAAAGAAATACGCGGGAATGAAATAGCGATGATTTTCCAAGAGCCGATGACGTCGTTAAATCCGCTTTTTACGATCGGTAACCAAATGATTGAAGCGATTCGTATTCATGAAAAAATAAGCAAATTAGAAGCGCGAAAGCGAGCCATTGATATGCTTAAACTTGTCGGTTTACCTCGTGCTGAGGAGATCATTGATGAATATCCGCATCAGCTATCAGGAGGCATGCGGCAGCGCGTGATGATTGCGATGGCGATGGTATGCAATCCATCTTTATTAATTGCAGACGAGCCAACGACTGCTTTAGACGTGACGATTCAGGCACAAATTTTACATTTGATGAAACAGTTAAACGAACAATTCGGCACAGCGATTATGATGATCACACACGATTTAGGAGTCGTCGCTGAAATGTGTCATCGCGTCGTTGTTATGTATGCGGGAAAAATCATTGAAGAAGGGGATGTTCAAACGATTTTTCGAAATCCAAAACATCCATATACGATTGGACTTATTCGTTCTGTTCCAGATATTCGGGAAAGAAAAGCACGTTTATATTCTATTCCAGGAAGCGTACCGAAGCCGGGCTCGATTAAACAAGGTTGTCGTTTTGCGGAAAGATGCGAGCAAGCATTTGAGCGGTGCTTTTCCCAAAATCCTGATTTATACGAAGTAGAACAAGGCCATCGCGCGCGTTGTTTTTTGTATACAAAGGAGGAAAACGTCATCCATGAACGAACCGTTACTACAAGTTAAAGGGTTAAAAAAATATTTTCCGATTACGGCAGGTTTATTTAATAAACAAATTGGTCAAGTGAAAGCGGTCGATGATTTATCGTTCGTTGTTTACAGAGGAGAAACGCTAGGCATTGTCGGGGAGAGCGGCTGCGGAAAATCGACGACGGGGCGTATGCTTATGCGGCTTATTGAGCCAACGGAAGGATCTATTTTATTTGAAAAGGAAGAAGTGACAAAACTATCGCCCCAACAATTAAGAAAAGTGCGTCGCGATATGCAAATGATTTTTCAAGACCCGTTTGCATCGCTTAATCCGCGCCATACAGTAGAAAAAATTTTAGAAGAACCGCTGATCGTCCATGGAATTGGGTCAAAGGAAGAGCGACGAAAAAAGGTGCGGGAGATGTTGGAAGTTGTTGGATTAAGTAGCTATCATGCGAAACGTTATCCGCATCAATTTAGCGGAGGACAACGACAACGTATCGGTATCGCTCGCGCATTGATGACGAAACCGAAGCTCATTATCGCGGATGAGCCCGTTTCAGCACTAGATGTGTCTATTCAGGCACAAGTGCTCAACTTACTAGAAGATTTACAAAAAGAGTTTGGTTTGACATATATTTTTATCGCTCACGACCTTGGTGTCGTGCGTCATATTAGCGATCGTGTTGGCGTCATGTATTTAGGACGAATGGTTGAACTCGCTAGCAGCGAAGAGCTATATCGCCATCCGAAACATCCGTACACAAAAGCGTTGCTTGAAGCTGTTCCGATTCCAGATCCGGAATATAAAAAAGAAAAGCAACTGCTTACCGGGGATTTACCGAGTCCATCAAATCCACCAACAGGTTGCGCTTTTCATACACGATGTCAAGCATGTATGGATATTTGTAAAACGACAAAACCAGAATGGAAAGAAGTTGGAAATGGGCATTACGTCGCCTGCCATCTTTATACATAAAGATGGCTAGGTGATGAAATATATATTATTCACTAAGGGGGAAAAGAAATGAAGAAAAAATGGTTATTAACCATGCTTACGTTTCTTCTTGTAGCAGCGACTGCGCTTGCAGGTTGCGGCAAGTCGGAACAAACAGGTGGAGGCAAAACGGAAGAAGCCGAAAAGCCAACGACGCTCGTCTATGGACGCGGCGGTGACTCTGTTGGGTTAGATCCAGCAACAGTGACAGATGGTGAATCGTTTAAAGTAACAAAAAACATTTTTGACACACTTCTAGACTATAACGATGGTGATACAACGATTCAACCAGCATTAGCGGAAGAATGGACAATTTCTGACGACGGCTTAACGTACACGTTCAAGCTTCGTGAAGGTGTAAAATTCCATGACGGAACAGATTTTAACGCAGAAGCTGTTGTATTTAACTTTGAACGTTGGGCAAACGGGAATGCAGATACGTTCCCTTATTATGGCTCAATGTTTGGTGGATACAAAAATGATGAAGGGCATGTCATTAAAGAAGTAAAAGCGTTAGATGAACATACGGTGCAGTTCGTTTTAAAACGTCCGCAAGCGCCATTCTTAAAAAATCTTGCGATGGTACCGTTTGCGATCGCTAGCCCTGAAGCAATTAAAAAATATGGCGACAAATTCGGTGAAAATCCTGTTGGAACAGGTCCATTTGTCTTTAAAGAGTGGAAGCGCAATGAACGCATCGTGCTTGAGAAAAATAAGGAATATTGGTTAGAAGGTCATCCAAAACTTGATAAGTTAATTTTCGTATCGATTCCAGACAACTCTGCACGCCTCAATGCGTTGTTAAAAGGCGAGATTGATATTATGGAAGATTTGAATCCTTCTGATTTAGCTCAAGTAGAAGGAAATAAAGATTTCCAAGTGTTTAAACGTCCTTCGATGAACGTCGGTTATGTCGGATTAACTGTTACACGCGGTCCATTAGGCAATAAACTCGTTCGTCAAGCGTTGAATCATGCGGTAGATAAACAAGCGATTATTGATGCGTTTTATGCAGGTCAAGCACAACCGGCGAAAAACCCATTACCGCCAAGCATTCCTGGCTACAACGACGCGATTCAAGACTATCCGTATGATTTAGAAAAAGCAAAACAATTACTTGCGGAAGCTGGTTATCCAAACGGCTTTGAAATGGAATTATGGGCGATGCCTGTTCCACGTCCATACATGCCAGACGGACAAAAAGTAGCCGAAGCGTTACAAGCAAGCTTTGCGAAAATTGGCGTAAAAGCAAAAATCGTTACGTATGAATGGGCGACATACTTAGATAAAGTGGCAAAAGGAGAAGCAGACGCCTTCTTGCTCGGTTGGACGGGCGATAACGGTGATGCAGACAACTTCTTATATGCGTTGCTTGATAAAGATAGCATTGGCAGCAACAACTACACGTACTATGCAAACGATGAGTTACACAACATTTTAATCGAAGCACAAACAGTTAGCGATGAAAACAAACGAAACGAATTGTACAAGAAAGCACAAGAAATTATTAAAGAAGACGCACCATGGATTCCGCTCGTACACTCAACACCGTTATTAGCAGGTAAGGCAAACATTGATGGATTTAATCCGCATCCGACAGGAACGGATAAATTTACAAAAGTACAGTTTAAATAACATTTGTGTTGAGGGAGGGGAGGGAATCCTCTCCCTTTCCATCATGTCAGAAAGGAGTGAAACGTATGTTTTCATATACGGTCAAACGCATTTTAACGGTCATTCCTGTTTTGCTTGGCATGTCGCTCGTCGTGTTTTTTATGATTCGTGCCATTCCGGGAAATCCTGCGCAAGTCATTTTAGGACAAAAGGCGACGAAAGAAGCGGTAGAGGCGTTAACGCATAAACTCGGATTAGACCAACCGTGGTACATTCAATACATGAAATATCTTGGCGGATTATTAAAAGGGGATTTAGGGGAATCCATTCGCACGGGGGTTGCGGTTTCACAAGAAATTTGGCCATATTTAGCGGCGACATTAGAACTATCGCTTGCAGCGATGTTCATTGCTGTGGTGATTGGTGTCAATGCAGGTATTATTAGCGCATGGTTTCAAAACTCTTGGTTTGATTATGTTGCGATGGTTTTAGCGCTGATTGGGGTTTCGATGCCTATTTTTTGGCTCGGGTTGATGGAACAATGGATTTTTGCGATTAACTTAGATTGGTTCCCGACATCTGGACGAGAAGATGTACGAAATCCAATTGAACCGATTACCCATTTATATGTCATTGATACGTTAATTCAAGGAAATACAGATCAGTTTTTTCAAACATTGCAACACTTAGTGCTTCCGAGTGTCGCTTTAGCGACAATTCCAATGGCTATTATTGCTCGTATGACTCGTTCAAGCATGCTTGAAGTGATGAAGTCGGATTATATTCGTACGGCACGTGCGAAAGGATTAAGCATGTTTTGGGTTGTGTACAAGCATTCGTTAAAAAATGCGATCATTCCTGTATTGACAGTCATCGGTTTACAAATGGGGTTGTTACTTGGCGGAGCGATTTTAACGGAAACGATTTTCAGTTGGCCGGGAATTGGTCGGTACATTTATGAAGCGATTGGCTATCGCGATTATCCTGTCATTCAATCAGGCATTTTAATTGTTGCGATGATTTTTATTTTTATTAATTTAATTGTTGACCTTCTATATGCTGCAATTGATCCGCGAATTAAATATAACTAAAAGGAGGGGAGCGCATTGGCTGAGCTGGCACGAAACGAGGGAAATGTTGTACAGCAAGAAGAAAAAGCAACATCGTTATGGAAAGAAGGATGGATTCGCTTTCGAAAAAATAAAATGGCGCTCATCGGAAGTGGCATTGTGCTATTTTTCATTTTGCTTGCCATTTTCGCACCGTTTATTGCTCCGTACGATATGAACGACCAACAACTATCCATGCGTTTGCAAGCACCATCGAAAGATCATATATTTGGAACAGATGATTTTGGACGAGACATTTTTTCCCGTGTCGTTTATGGAGCACGCATTTCGTTATGGGTCGGATTTTTTTCTGTGTTAGGTTCGGTTGTAATCGGCTCTTTACTTGGGATTGTCGCAGGATACTATGGACGATGGATTGATGCGGTGATTTCACGCATATTTGACATTATGCTCGCATTTCCGAGCATTTTATTAGCGATCGGCATTGTAGCGGTTTTAGGACCGTCGTTGAAAAATGCGCTCATTGCGATCGCGGTCATTAACATTCCGAACTTCGGGCGTCTCATTCGTTCGCGTGTATTAAGCATTAAACAGGAAGAGTATATTACAGCGGCGAAAGCAATTGGCATGAGTGATGCGCGCATTTTATTCCACCACATTTTGCCGAATAGTATGGCGCCTATTATTGTTCAAGGCACGCTTGCGATTGCAACGGCTATTATTGAAGCGGCAGCACTCGGATTTCTTGGGTTAGGAGCACAGCCACCAAACCCGGAATGGGGGAAAATGCTAGCGGATTCAAAAGCATATTTAACGCAAGCACCATGGACGATGATTTTTCCGGGATTGGCAATCATGTTAACAGTATTAGGATTTAACTTAATGGGGGATGGATTGCGCGATGCGCTTGATCCGCGTATGAAAAGCTAAAAGATGTCCCGTTGGTATGTCGGGACATCTTTTATTCTTGCTCTGGGGTAGGGACGACGTGCTCTTCTTTATGGTAATGATGGAAGCTTTCGATCAGCGTGTCTAAATGTTCAAGCTGATGGCTATACTCAATAATTGCTCCGATAAGTGGAAATAGTTGATAATTTTCTTGCTTAATGCTTTGCTCAGCATAATGGTTTAAAAACGAGTGGATTAATCCTTTTTTTCCAGAGCATGCTTCTGTAACGAATTGTGATTGTGGATCAGACTTTACCTTCCCAATGAACTTTAGCAATATTTGATCGTGATAATTTAACAAACAGTCGAGTTCGTTTTTTATGGCGTCTTGAAGTTCAGCAGATGTATGTGCTAGCTCGTTTTCTAAACGATGCAACAATTTTAACGTTTCTAGCGCCCGATTTGTTGCGACAATCATTTGGCGATACAATACGAGTTTGCGCGATTTACTATATTTATGTTTACGAAAATACGTCCGTTCTTCTTTGTAAAGTAAATACAGTTGATCTAGTTTCATCATGTTTTCTTTAAATTTTTCGATGTCTTCTTTTAATAAATGATGTTCAGATGCATGCCGTACATTCATGCGAATCCATTTCAAAATATGTTCGGTATATTCCACAATTTTCGTGTATAGCTTCTTTTCATACTTTGGCGGAAGAAATACTAAATTAACGATAAATGCTGCAAACACGCCTAACATAATTGTTGAAAAGCGAATAAGCGCAAATTCAATAAAGTGTTCTTCGGTATATTCCATAATTGCAATAACTGTCACAAGCGCAACAGAAATAGAAGATTCTAAACGAAGACGAAGAAATAACGCAATGACTAAAATAGCGGTTAGTCCAATAATAAATGGATCGTGTCCGAAAACAAGCGTAAAAACGATCGCGAAAACCGCACCAATGACATTTGCTTGCACTTGTTCAATTAAAGATAAATATGAACGGTAAATCGTTGGCTGCATCGCAAATACAGCTGAAATACCAGCAAACACAGGAGAAGGCAACTGCAACAGTTTCGCTAAAACTAATGCAAATGTAATCGCAATCCCGGTTTTAAAGACGCGGGCTCCAAGTCTCATCGTCGCTCAAATTCCTTTCTTTTTCATCATCTTGTTAGAACAACAAACAAATATACATGTTTTTCATCAGTATATCAAGATAAAAGGAAAAAAATTAAAAGAACTGCCCCATTTTTTTGAGGCAGTTCTTTTTG
>OFGS01000049.1_pt1 | contig 34717 bp, 21 predicted proteins | sample 1521851 | NCBI WGS metagenome assembly OFGS01 (sample SAMEA3142070, study PRJEB24117) | hot springs metagenome
TCTGCTCTGCCACCAACTTTATCAATGAATATGGCAAACGCAAGGGCTATCGGGTGCTGAACAAATACATATGCCAGAGCAAGAAGTATCGCATTTCTCAGAGATTTCCAAAAGGTGGTGTCTGTAATGATTATCTTTTTAAAGTTTTCAAGTCCTATAAAATTTGGCTGACCAATCCCTGACCAGTCAGTCATTCCAAGATATACGCTAAGTAAGATTGGAAAAAGAATTGCAAAAGCGTATTTCAAAAGTCCCGGCAAAATCAGCAACAAAATGGTCCTTTTGTCTGACAAAACCTTGTACATATTGTCACTCCTTGTGAATAAAATTCCTGCTCCCAAGACATTCTTTTTAAATATCTTGGGAGCAGATTATTTAATTTTTAAAACTACTCAACTTCTAACTTTGCAAGCTCTTCAATCTTTGCTAAGAACTTTTCAGGTGTAATAGCCTTTGCAACAAGCATCTGGCAAAGTGTTTCTGCCTCTGTCTTGAAATTCGAAGTAAATGCATCCTGCCATACTGTACCGCTTATAGATGTTGCACTGCTAAATATTTGTGTAAGCTTTTTCTGAAGAACTGTCTCTTTCCCTGTCATAAACTTATCCCAGCGCTGGCCTGGAACAACAAGTCCTTGCTGCCAACCAATCTTTGCCCATCTTGTTGGATGCATCATGTAAAGAAGAAGTTTCATTGCCTCATTCTTAACCTTTGAGCTTGCAGAAACTGCATAGCCACCGCCATGCCATGCTAAAATGTCTGTCTTTTTACCCTTGCCGTCTGTAATTGTAGGGAAGTATGTCACATCAACTTTTTTCTTGAATGATTCTGAAAAGTTTGGATTTGTAGCCATTCCTACTTCCCATGAACCCATATAATACATTGCTGCCTTTTCTTGAGCAAACAGATTGTTTGCCGCACCATAGTCAGCTGCAACAAACGCGTCCTGGAATCCGCCTACATTTACAAGATTTACAAGGTCTTTCGCTGCTTTTAAAAGAATTTGGTTCTTAGCAACAGACTTTTTGGAGATTGCATCATAGATAAGCTTCTAATCTCCGCCTTCTTTCACAACAAGCTCCTGATACAGAATTGCCAGTATCCACTTATCTTTACCGTTTATTGCAATTGGAGCAATGCCATTTTTCCTGAATACTTTTGCTGCATTCAAAAGCTTATTAAATGTTGTTGGAACTTTTACATTGTACTTGTTAAACAAGCCCTTGTTGTAGTAAAGTACCATGAAATCTGTATTTCTTGGAAGACCATAAAGCTTTCCGTTATACATGAAATTTTTTAAAGAAGAGGTCTTAAACCCATAACCTTTTATTTGATCAAGTTTTATCTCTGCTGCATAGCCTGCTTTCATGACTGGCAAGAAGAATGATGGCTGACCCCATACCATGAAGATGTCTGGCATTTGATTTGTTGAAACATAAACTTTGAATTTCTGCTTGTAAGGCTCATCCTGAAGTGCTTCAACTTTAATCTTGACATTTGGATTTGCTTTCATATAACTGTCAATCAGCATCTGTTCAAGCTTGCCTTGGTTAGACGTCCTATCTGGTAGGTTGGAGAAGAATTTGATTTCTACAGTTTTTTTAGTCGATGCAGATGCTGTAAAAGTACCTTGAATACCTGCAAATAAGCTAACAATAATTACTGTTACAAGTAAAACCGAAATAAATACTTTTAAGCTCTTCTTTGACATCGCCTTTTCCTCCTTTTTGCATTTTTCTTATTTAATTTTTAAAGACCTCTCTGGGGCGCCCCAAAATCAAATGTTAAAAATGATTTTTTCTTGGTTAAATTATATCAGCATACATTCACAATTTTAAGGTGACAATCTTTAAATTTGGTTTGTATTTTTTATGGATATTTCAAGTATATAAGTTATTAATTGCTATTAAAATTATGATAATTGATAGCAAGATGCATTTCTAAAAAAGAATATCTTGTGAATCTTATATATGAAGTTGTATAATATACTTTGACCTGGAGAATAAAGGCGAATTTAAAAAGAGGGTGTTTTTCTGAAATGCTCTTAAAACTCAAAAATTATTTTTTAAAGCTTAGTATAAAGTACAAGATACTCATTCTCTTTTATAGCATAATAGTAGTAACTTCCTTGGTGTTGGCTTTATTCTCATATACCATTTCAACAAACCAGCTAAAAGAAGAAGTAGGAAATCTGCTTTTAAGAGATACAAAGAGGATTGCAGCAAGTATTGATTTCCTTCAAAGAGATGTAAATGAGCTTTCATCCTTTTTGTTCTTAGATCAAAGAATTCAAAATTTTATAAATCCACGTCCTGATTTTACTAAATATTCCTTAGAACCACTGGCAAGCCTTCTTGCTTCCAAGGATTATATAAGCTTTATTATGCTTTACTCTTTTCAAGGTGATAAATATTACTTTTCAAATGACAATAGCACTGGAGTTGCTGATTTTTATGAACTAAAATCTACAGATTTTTTTAAACAAATTGTAAAAAACAAAGGTGCACCTATGTGGATAAGTCTAAATAGCTTACCTTTTACTCTAATTGCAAAAAACAATTACCCTAAGATTGCCATGGCAAGGCTTCTTTTAGATTTCAATACATACGAGCCTGCAGGAGTGCTTATCATATGTATAAACATACCAACCATTGAAAAAATCTATATGGAAGATTTAAAGGAAAAAGAAGCATGTTTTTTCATAGCTGACAGTAGCAATAGAATTATCTCCTTTGAGAGTACAACACCCCAGTTTACAGCTACATTTGCCCAGAAGCTTTTGAATAAAAACATCCTAAGTAGAGAAAATGAAATTATCACTGCCAATTCATCAAAACTTTTAATTACTTTAAGTTATATCCCAACTTCCAACTGGCGGCTTGTGAGCGTTGTTTCGTTAGAAAATGCCATAAATGCTATTAGAAATTCGTTTGTCCTCTTATATATTAGGGTACTTATACTCTGTCTTATCTTTGCTTTTGTAATCTCCATGTATTTCTCCTCAATGCTCACAGCCCCTCTTCAAAAGCTTGTAAGTTCTATGAAAAAAGTGCGGCAGGGTAACTTTCGAGAACAAGTAAATATTGACCCGCATGCAAGTGATGAAATTGCAATAGTTGTTTCCGAATACAATAATATGGTTGAAAAAATAAATGAATTGATAAACAAGGTATTAAAATTGGAAATTCACAAAAAAGAAGCAGAACTAAAAGCACTTGAGGCTCAGATAAATCCTCATTTTCTTTACAATACTTTGGATACTATATTTTGGAAAGCCGAAAAATCTCATGACAGTGAAATAAGCGAGATGATTTATTCTCTTTCAAGGCTTTTTAGGCTTACCTTAAACAGAGGAAGTGAGTTCATTCAGGTAAAAGGTGAGAAAGAACTAATAGAACATTATCTTTTCTTGCAGAGCAAAAGATATAAAAATAGACTTCAGTACTCAATTGAAATTGACCCTGAAATATTAGACTATTATATCCCTAAACTGATTTTGCAGCCGTTTGTTGAAAATGCCATTGTTCACGGCATGGAAAATTCAACAGCCCCAACTTTTATTCAGATAACAGGCAAAAAAGAAGGTGAAAATTTATGCTTTACCATCAAAGACAACGGAATTGGTATGTCGAAAATGCAGCTTGATAGAATCAAAGAACTTTTAGAGTCAGGAAAGGAAGGCAGTGTCGGATATGCTATTAAAAATGTCAACGAAAGATTAAAACTTTACTATGAAACACATTTCAAATTGAATATACAAAGCCAGCCAGGACAAGGTACAGAAGTAAAATTGATACTTCCTATAGATTATATCTCAGTAGAAAGTTGATTGTAAGAATATTTTGTAAAAAAGGAGATGAAAAGTATGACAAAGTTACTTATTGCTGATGATGAGCCAGAGGTAATTGAAGGTATTTCAACTCTTGTTGATTGGGAAAGCAATGGAATTAAGATTGTTGGATGTGCAACAAACGGTGAAGAGACACTTGAAAAAATTAGAATGCTTTGCCCTGACATTGTTTTGATAGATATCAAAATGCCTAAGTTAGATGGACTTCAAGTAATTGAAAATGCCAAAAAAGAAGGGTATATATTTGAAAGTATAATCTTAAGTGGGTATGATGACTTTTACTTTGCCCAAAAAGCGCTTGAGCTAAGGAGTCTGAATTATCTGCTAAAACCTTGCAAACCAAAAGAAGTTTTAGATGCTGTGCTAAGGGCTAAAAATGTCCTTGAAAAAGAAAGGGAAAAAGAGGCTCTGATAAACAGGTTCATAGAATATTACAATGAAACTTTGCCAATTTTAAAAGAGAGAATTCTAAATGAGGTTATATTCGGCATCCGCAGCAAGGAAGAGATAGAAAAGCTTTTTGAAAGGTACAATATAAAACTTTCATCTGGAAAATATTGTATTGCTCTTGCCAAATTTGATATTGATGAAAACACGCCTGAGATTGGTCCAATTTCTTCTGTAAAACAAGAAGCGTATACCCTTGCATGTGTTAATTTAATTCAAGAAGAACTGAAAGATTTGTGGGCAGAAGTTTTCAGAGGTAGAAATGAGATAGTTATATTAATTAACTCAGACTTTGAATTTGATAGAGAAACGATAGATACTATTCTTGCAAAAGTCAAAAGAAGTGCCAGCGAAAAGCTTGGAGTGAAACTTTACTTTGGAGTTAGCAGATGGCAAGATAAAATTGAAAAAATCAACTCTTTATATGAGCAAGCTTTAAATGCTTTAGAGCTCAAATTCTTTGCCGATGATATTGACATATTACATTATGATGATATTTGCCTCAGCAAAAATACTACTTATTACCCAATTGATGAAGAAAGATCAATAATAAATAGCTTCTTACTGTGCCAAAAAGACGTTATTAAAGATAAAGTCGAAAGTTTTATAAACTCATTGTATTCTACCAACACATTTAACAAATGGTTTATAAAGTCAGCTGTTTTGGCATTACTGGGCAGCATCATCAAAGTCTGCCATGAAAAATGTATTGATTTAAATGATGTAGTAAGCAGCAAGGTTTTTGAAAACATTTTAAAAATTGAGAAAAAAGAACTGCTTAAAGCATCGCTACTTAGTTTTTTAAATGCAGCAGCAGACAAAATTGAGCAGAGTGAAAATAAAAATCTAATCGTTAAATCAGCTATTAGCTTTATTGAAAAAAACTATAACAAGAACATTACATTAGAAAGTGTTGCAAAAGAGGTATATGTAACACCCGCGTATTTGAGTATTTTATTTAAAAGAGAACTGAAAATTAATTTTGTTGATTATCTGCACAAAATTAGAATTCAAAAAGCCCAGGAACTTTTGAAAAATCAAAATTTAAAGTCATATCAGGTTGCTAGTATGGTTGGCTTTTCTGATGAGAAGTATTTTTCTCAAGTTTTCAAAAAGTATACTGGGCTTACACCAAGTCAGTTCAGGGAGAGCTTGCTTTGAAATTTATCAGGCCTTATACACAAGCTCTCCCTTAGCATATACCTCTTTTACATTTAAATTCTCATCCATCAATACAAAATCTGCCGAAAAGCCTTCTTTTATCGCACCGCACTCAAGTGAAAAAAGTTTTGATGGATTGTAAGTTGCTGCCATGAAAGCATCTTCTAATCTAATTCCGATTTTCACCAGGTTCTTTATTGCCTTATCTATTGTCAATGTGCTGCCAGCAATGGTGTTATCTGCTAATTTACAAATTCCATCTTTAACTTTTACTCTTAGGCTTCCTAAATTGTATTCACCATCACAAAGGTCTGTTGCAGCAATAGAATCACTGATTAGTATAATGTTCTCTGCACCTTTTAGTTTGTATGTAAGTTTAATAATCTCAGGTGATAGGTGAATAAGGTCGCAAATTAGCTCCACTTTAATATCGCTCAAAAGGGCATAAGTTGTAATAAAATTCTGTCTGTGATGTAGCTGTGGCATTGCGTTGAAAAGGTGAATAATATTTTTTGCACCAAGCATGTGTGCTTGTTTTGCTCTCTCAAAATCGCCGTTTGTGTGGCCAAGAGAAATATTAATGCCACGTTTGATTGCATTTGAAATAAACTCATTGGGATTTTCAAGCAGCTCTGGTGCAAGCGCAATGTCAATAATTTTTTCTTCACAGTTAGAAATCAGTTCTTCTAACTTCTCAGCTGTCGGCCTTTGCAAAAATCTCTCATCATGTGCACCTTTCTTTGCAGGGTTTATAAATGGCCCTTCTGAGAATATTCCGGGGATGTTTAGCTTAAAATTTGGGTCTTTCTTTGCCTCTTTGATAGCTTTTGCAAGCTTATATATGTTCTCAAACGGAGCTGATACAATTGTTGGCAGAATAGTTGTAACACCATGTTTAAAATAGTAGTTTTGGATTGTTTTTAAATCATTCTCTGTAGCATCAAAAAAATCAACTCCACCAATACCATGTGTATGTTTGTCAACAAATCCTGGCAAAAGTATAAAATCTTTTTTGTCTATAATACTTTCATCTTGTGATGTGCCAATTCCATATTGTGTACCAAGAATTACTCCATCTTCCACAACAAGAACATTGTCTTTGATAAATGAGTATCCGTTAAAAATCTTTTTGACTAAGAATTTCTTTTTCACTTTTAAAGCCACCTCAAAATACTGTATTTTAACTCTTTTACAGTTCTAATTCAACTCTGCCAGCAGCTGCCCAAAATCTTTCTATAATCCTCTCAAGCCCTTCCTTTTTCCTCTCAGATAGCCACAGCCTGCAGTAATAATTGCCAAGTTCAATCAAATCAGCTGCTGCTATAGTATTTTCAAGTCTTCGTATCGCTACTCTTATTGCCTGTCGAATAAATGCTAAATCTTCAGGAAGATTTTCCTCCATAGCCTTTCGCAAAGCTTTTTCAAAACACCTCTTTAACTCTTGTTTCTCAGAAGTCCCTATTTTGAAAACCTCTTTGTTCACATACAACAGACCTTTTACATTATTTGTAATCTTCGATATGCCAAAGACTTTTCGTATATCAAGTAGTTCTTCGCTTTCACCGGAAAGAATAATATAACTTTTTTCCCAATCCCCATCACCTTCAGCAAGCTCAATTGTGGCAACAAGAAGTGGATATAAAAAGCTAAACAAACACTCCTGACCATCATCACCCCAGGCCGTCACTAAAAAGCCTTGAATACCTTTTGCCTTTGCTGCATCAAAAAAGTTTTTTATGTTTTCAATTGCTGTTTCAAAGTCAGGATAAAACCTGTTCCAGTTAGAAAAACCTGGGCACACTATTTGATTTGATTGGTATCTATCGCCAAAGCTTTCAATTCTGTTTATAAAATGTTCCTTAGGCATTGCTGCATAGTCCCAGTTAGCTAAAATTGCCTTTTGCCATATATCGCTTCTCAAAAGTTTTCCCCATACCTCTTTTTCATCAGGCCTTAGAAACATGCCTGTTAGCATATCTGCCCACATGATAGGTATCTTACCATACTTTTCTACAATATCTATCATGTTCTTATGATGTTCTTCGTATAGCTTTTGACCTTCAAATACCCAATCCTTTTCTAAGCTTTTTCCTCTGCCAAGCGCCCATGTCTCATCTCCGCCTATGTGTACATACTTAGATGGGAAAAACTCTAATACTTCTTCTAAAAGTTCATTAGCGAATTTTTTGCTTCTTCATTTTTGTTTGTTTCCGTTTCACCACATTAAAAGTTTATACTTCACCTTTTTTGATGCATTTTATTTTATCCTGTTTATCACAGTTGTAGGAAAGCACTTCCCTATCATCAGAAACTCTTCTACAATTTTTTTACAGTCCCATTATCTATAAGTTTATACCCTACATACAATTTTTTTCTGCAATTTCTTCTCCTTTTATTAATTTTGAAAGGTTGTTGAATAAAAATAAACATAGTAACAAACGAAAGAAGCCCCTTGTGTTATGATCTAATTTAAGAGAAAACCATAACAAAACACAAGGGGAAAAAGATACATTATGAATATTAAAGCACAAAATAAGAAATTTTTAAAGCTACTTTTTGTAGTGAAAAAGGTTACTGAAGTTCTCTCAAGGAGAATAAAGCACAATAGAAGAGGACGCCCAAGGAAATTTAATTTGTTTCAAAAAATAGCTTGTCTGGTTTTCCGGAGATACAAATTAAATCTTTTGTGTGCAGGTAAAGAAGAAGTAACGCTTTTTTCTGGACTTTATTAGTTGTAAAAGAATATAACTTAGTGACATGAAAACCTTTTGTATAGTGCATGGCATGGGGCTTTGGCTGTGAAATTGCATTAGCAGTTGCAGGATAAGACCGCAGCAGATGGTCTGATATAAGTAAATGAGCTTAAAGTTAAGTTTGTTGCTGGGATAAATAAAAGAAATATGAAAGACAAAAACAAATGTGAGCAATAGTTTTAGAAGCAAGAACATAAGTTTTTAGAAACCAAAAGAGGTTAAAAAGCTATACAGGCACAGAACAAAGATTGAAAGACTATTTAGAAAATTAAAAGGAAAATATAATCTTGAGAATGTAAGACTCAAGTGATTTAGATAAAAGGTATATTGATTGAATACTAATTACTTTTTTGTTTGAGTAACTTCTTAGAAAGTTAGAAAGTAAGAAGTTTTCTTTCGTTTAAGAATGGTATCAATAATTTGTGTTTGCTTTATGTATTGTTGGTGACTTTTTTATTAAACAGCCTATCTGGAGTAATTTTCAAATACCTTGTTGATAGTAAGATTTGTAAATTTAAGTGCAAAAGAACAAATACCAACTTATATTTAAGTATACAAAATAGGCTGCCTCTGCGAGGCAGCCCAATCTAAAAACATTTCCCAATTTCATTGTATTAACAAATAATCCGCATAAACATCCCATGTACCATTATCGGCAGTAACCACAATTTCTATTCTGTGCGAACCTACACTCACATACACATTCTCTATTGGTGCTTCCCATGGATATGTTCCCTGATAATAGAACGAACCTACTTTTTTACCATCTATTAGCAAATCAACTGATGCTAAGTTATTGTTATTTCCACATCCTCGTAATTTAAAAGTATAGTTGCGACTTGCTGAAAAGTTTACATTTGTTGTAGCTTTATCTCCGTTCGCATAAAGAGCTATCCCATTAAATGGACTTGTAATTCTTGACGCATACGACCCACTCAGTGTCATATTTTCGCATTCTATCTTAGTTGTAGTTGGTGTAGTTGAACCACTTGTTATAGAGAATGTATTTTGGGTAATGTTAGCTGAACCACTGCTCTGGTAACCTTCCACACAAAGAGTGATCTGGTCAATTGTACCCAAATTCAGACCTTTTGCAGCCCATGCTTTGAAATGATCAGTTACAGTAACTGTACCGCTTGTTCTTTTCGATGTTCTAACACTCCAGTACTGATCAAATGTCGCTGTACCTATGATAGATGGCTGATTAACACGAGTTGTCTTATAAATATCATATGTTCCACCATCGATTGTTACAGTGCCAAGTGATGTTGCTCCAGGCGGACGCCAAGTACCCCAGCTTTCAACAATGTAAAACTCAACTAAAGGATTCGTCGACCATCCATAGATACATAGATAGGAATTGCCATTTGGATTGTAGGTAGCAGAGTATGTTATTTTCACTGTTCCGAGCTGATTCCATGCTGTATTAAATTTTTTACCCGTTCTGAAAAGCGCATTGTTAATATTACTCCATTGACAACTAAACCTTCCTCCTGTGTCAACTGTCATGGTTGTGTTCCCAGAATCCTTCCACAGTTCATAGTAGTAACCGTCATAAGTACCACTTGCATTAGATGTAAGTGTTATTGCTGCTTGCGCATAAAGTGGATTGCCAAGTACAAGGCACATTAAGACAGCCAGCAGTACTTTTAAAAGCTTCTTAACTCTCATTTTGTAAACCTCCCTTCCTTTGATTTATTTTTTGTTTTATGTTGTAACGTTCTTTCTCAGAGCGTTACTGTTCTTTTTTCTATTCTTGATTTGTACCTCAGATCAATTTTATTTTTGTAAATTTTAATTTTTTAGATCTAATTTTCTGATATCTAATTATTTTTTTGACAATTATATTGACAATTAGTTTTATTTTTTGTCAAAAGATTGTTTAAAATTTTTCATGACTACAATTCTCGACTTTTTTCTTTAATGGTTATGGATTATTAAACTCTTTTCCCCATTATTACTATTTTATTAACCATGTCTTTTTTATCGTAATTATTTTCCCAGAAAACACTTCTTTAAGAACATAACAATCTTTTGTTTCTTCAATAAGCCACCTTTCATATATTGGTTATATTCTCACCCCAAATAGTCACCTTAGCTAAGTAATAAAGATTTAAAAGTACAAGGAAATATGCTAAGTTAAAAATCTCTGTTACAAAGAAAAAATTATGAAATCTAACGTCAGATTAAAAATTTTTGTTAATTGTGTAAATTTAGAAATTATGTAATAGTTATGAATTGAAACAATAACTACATAACATAAAGCACTACCTAATAGCAATTTTTTCTTTTATGTGATCTTAAAAGCATAAAATTGTTTTTAAAAAATAATTCTTCTTTTACTAATGCATTATAGTAATACAATATCCACCTACCAATGAGATTAGCCATCATCCAAATTTTCATTGAAGTTATTGCTAAAAAGATAAAAAGCAGATGAATACTAAAAAATTATTCCCACATTTATAAATAATTTTTGCAAAGAGTTCTATTTAGAAATATTTCAATACTTAACACTAATATAAAATGAAGTAAACAATGTTGCTACAAGTAAATCTGGCATATTTTTGTCCTCCTCTCTCACTTTTAAGACCTTCAAAAAATGAATTTGAATTGTTTTACATTTCTTAAATTTCCTTTTTCTCTCCTATTTCTATGCATATTACATAATATGGTGGTAATATTTTCTGAATTTATTTCTTAAACATATAGTTATTTTTATTATGGATTCATAATTAGAAGATGTAAACCCCAAAAATTTTATTAAATTACCCAAAAAATTAAGCTTTTTTTGTTGTCGTCACATTATTTTTAGAATTTTTCTTGACATTAATTGCAATTACTTTAGCTTATTATGCTATTATAGTATAAAATATACAAAAGCACATGTTTGCTGCATATGACGTAACCTAAAAAATAATCATCAGAGAAAGATATCACGAAAATAATTTTATTAATAATTTTTATTAGTAACCCATTTAAAAGCATAAGAGGCTATCTATTTTTATAGATTAGCCTCTTATGCTCAAAAACATAATTTTCTATATTTAATTTTTTATTGTTTTAAGATCCCGGTGTAATCAACCTTGTTGGAAAATCATTAGTATTATAAGCCATTGTACAATCTACGCCAGAAACTTTTGTAATTGACACCCTTATTCTTTGATTGCTAAAACTAATATCTGAAGAAGTAGAAATATTGAAAACTGATTGATGATTACCTGTACCAGTTGTATTTACGTCTACCGTCTGCGAACCAATAAGTGTCGCTCCACTTCCATCAGCGTTGACTTTGTATATTTCTACTTTAACCTGCGATGACGATCCTGGACTGTTTGTCCACAGAATAAATTGCCAAGTTCCAGCTTTATATGTGCCATTAATTGTAGGTGAATACCAGTGTTTTGTTGTACTCGATATAGTAGCAGTCGGCTGCCATCCTGTTACAGAACTATTAGTTGTTTGTAAGTTTTCACCTGCAGGCGTTACACCGCTTGTCTGCTGATTAAACAAATACCATGTAGTTTGAGGCAAGTATGAAAGACTTCCACTCAGCGTTCCATACACTTCAAATTCCCACAGCGAATATCCCCATTGTGTACCACGCTCAGTTCCATACATTCTTACATAGCGCGCATTTACTGGCGCAAATGTTATATCATTGACACCACCAGTTCCATTTGTTGTAGAATAGACAGTAGTCCAATTTGTGTTGTCTGTTGATACTTGAATCTGGAACGATTTTGCATATGCTGTCTCCCAGTACAGTTTCACACCTGTGATATTATAGGTTGCACCAAGGTCAACTGCAATCCACTGCGGGTCTGAGAATGCTGATGACCAACGAGTTGATAAGTTACCATCAAATGCATATGGTGCCGGATAATTGGAGTTTTCTATCGATGAAGCTGTTGCAGGTTTGTTCATGGCAATGTTTGTTTGGGAGCTTGTTCCTCCACTGTCTACAGCCAAGCTATTCGCAGAAGCTGTTACTACTTTACCGTCCGAAAATGTAACAGTTAGCTGGGTGTCTTTTGGATTGTATACAACATAAGTTTTTGTTCCATTTTTATTGAATACCTGATAAAGCGGATAGTTTGCTGTTACACTGAGATCCGGTGTCCCCAATGTATTGAGGGCATTTAACCATACATAGGTAAAGGATTTTGACTGCCCAGTTTCATTTGGTATTGATGTATTCCACTTAGAAAGTGCTAATGATGGATTAGCTAAAGCTAAATACATATACCAAATATCCTGCCAAGATGATGGTTCACTTGTTCCAGCTTGAGTCAGCATTTCGTTATAATAATTCTGTACATATGTTTTATCTTTTGCAAGATAGAATGAACCCCCTGTTATTGGCAAAAGTTCAATACCTCTGCTCTGTGCTGCAAAATTAGCAACTGAGCCAGCATCCCACCAAATCTCAGCACAGTATTTTCCACCCCAAATCAATGATGAATAATTCCAATTGTAGACACCACTTTTATCGATTATGTCATTATATAAATCAAAAACATAGTTATACATAGCTTCTGCTTCAGTAACATATAAGTAAATCCCTAAATCTCTAATCGCAGTTTGTCCAGTAACTGTCCCCCATAGAATTATCGCTTGCCAAGCATTCATAGCCTCAGAAAATGACTCCTGATTGTTACCATCCACAAAGTTTGCATGACCACTTGCCCATGAATGCCCTTCATACGGGTCAAAATATCTTAGGAATGGAAATCTTGTATCTGTTCTGTCCCAGTTTGCTATATCCTTTATTAGGAGGTTTACCATGCCACCCCATTGACTTTGAGATGCCCAGTTTTTATCTACCAAAGCTATTTGCGCAGCCGCATTTATAAAATAGCCATAATGGAAATGATGATCATTTATCTGGTCATTTGTACCATAGCTGGGCGGATAGCCTATTAGTGTTCCCCATGTAGAATTGTAGTAGAAATACTTGCCATCTGTAGAACCACTATAAGTAAACCAATCCTGTAGATTATTTTTCAAAGCAGATATAGCATTGTTTAATACTGTTGTATTGTTGTTCATCTTTGCAAGTTGAACAATAGATGAAACTCTGTTTTGTTCTTTCCCGTTCCAATAAGTATCTGATGATGAAATTGAAGTAGATTCACTATTGAATAAGGAATTCAATGTAGCTGGGTCAGAACCATTAAGTGGCATAGTAGGTAATATACCATAATACTTGTATTTGGTTGTGAAACTTCGCCCAAGAACTGTCTTCACGAGGCCTCTAACTGTGTTATAAGTGTATGGCAAATATGACAATGAGTTATTGCGCCATTGATGAGGATAAAGACATATGATTGTGTCTAAGTTTGTACCTTCTTTTGCTGTTGTGGTAATTGTAAATGTTGTTGTAACCTCACTTGTATTCGCATTGTACGACCATGACACTTGGGTATTTGTTATAAACGCATAAGCTCTATCTTTAAAATAGTTCAATGTAGTAGTTGTATTATCAGGTAAAACAGCAATTGAAAAATATGTCTTGCCGCTTGGTAAATTACACGTTAGAGTTGTTGTACCAATTCCGCTCCATGTTGCCCCTGAAGGCGCAAATAAACCATAACTTATCCCATTTATTGTTATACCTAAATACTGGCTACTGCTGTTACCATAGAATACAGTTGGCACAGAAGGAAATACTATTTGCGGCTTACCTGTTGGAAAATCGAAATAAATATATGGACTTCCCTTTGTTATAGTTGCCTTTAATACGGTTGTTGTTTCACTTGTCAAAACACCATCAAATGACCAATCTGTAATTTTGTCTGCACGTGCATCTGTATAACTGCTATAACTTGAATTTTTAATTGTCATATCCGCTTTGTGTTGCCACAACACAAATCTACCTGTGTATGCACTTTTCCCCTCTCCGCTTTTAACAGGCTTGCCTACTTCTAATCCATTAGAAGTAAACTTTACAGACAGTGGGTGAGGATACATAGCTTCTGAATACTGCGACCATAAAATTGAGCTTTCCCAGCTGTTAGTAGGAATTGCTTCTGTCAAATTAGAGGTTTTATACACAGTTGCAGGTGGTCCTAGTTGTCCACTTGGTAGAGTGTCAGTATAACTCCCCGCACCAACAGTGATAGTGGCAGCAAAAACAAATTGTGCTAATGAACCAAACAAGCTTAATATAAGAATTAAAATTACTAAAATGCCGACAATCTTTTTACACTTTTTCATAATACAATCTCCTCCCAATATTTTTGTTTTGTGTGCTTATAATTGTAATGGTAAATGTATTAATATCAATGCACTAAATTTAAGATTCAAGGTTACTTGATTTTATCTAAAAACCTTAAAACCAAAAACCAAAGCAATTACCCCTTCACAGCACCTGCTATCATACCTTTTAAAAGCTTGTCTTGCAAAACAAAGTAAATTATTATGCTTGGTATTGCAGAGATTACAACTGCAGCAAACATTTTGGTAAGCTCTGCACCGTACATTCCCCTGAAGTTCAAAAGTCCAACAGGTAGTGTCATTTTTTCTGGTGTTTGTATCAAAACCAGGGGTATCAAAAGGTCATTCCATGCGCCAAGGAAATTGAAGACTGCAATTGTCACAAAGGCAGGCATGGTCAACGGAAGAATAATCTTGTAAAATATCTTGTAGACAGAACAGCCGTCAATCAATGCTGCTTCTTCTAATTCGCGTGGAATTGTCTTGTAAAATCCAGTTAAAATAAAAATCGATGTTGGCAAGGCAAATGCAACTGTTGGAATCAAAAGCCCTATGCGGGAGTCTATAAGGTTTAGTTTTTTAAAGTTTATAAAAAGCGGAATTAATATTATTTGGATTGGGACCATAATACCCGACAAAAAATAGTTCAAAACCTTTTGACTTGATTGCCATATCAGCCTCTCAATTGCATACGCTGCCATTGAGCTTATAATAAGTGAAAAAAATACACTTACAGAAGAGATTATAAGACTGTTTATCGTAAAGCGTTGTATTCCCATAGTCACCCATGCATCATAGTAATTTTTAAGTTGAAGTTTGGACAATTGCGGCAAACCAAAGGGATTTGCCAAAAAATCATTGTTGGTCTTTACCGAGTTGTATACAAGCCATATTAATGGAAATAATGTCAATATTGAGTAAAAGGTCAAAAATGCAAATATTATTGTTTTTGCCACAGGTGAAAGTTTAATGTATTTTGCAAACACTTTCATACCACCTCACAAAAAACTTAGTACACTTCTTCTCTCTTAGCAGCAAATTTATTTATAAGAACAGTAATTAAAATACTTACAGCAAACAAAAAGGTTGACGCTGCACTACCAAGACCATACTGAAGTTTGTTAAAAGCTGTTCTGTAGATATATGTAGCGATTGTCTCAGAAGCAAAATCTGGACCGCCTTCAGTCATTATCCATGCCATGTCAAAGTACTTCAGTGACCCTGTGATAATCAAAACTATTGAAACTCTCAAGACAGGGCGAATTTGAGGAATTATTATTTTAGTGACCATTTTCAGCCCTTGCGCACCATCAACAATAGCCGCTTCAATGATATCTTGTGATATTCCTGAAATAGCTGCGATATACAAAATCATATGATATCCTACCCACTGCCAGCATGTTGTGATGGACAGTGCAAGGATAACATATTTTTGCGAAAGCCACTCCTGCTGCAAAGAATCAAGACCAATGCTCTTCAAAATTGAATTTATAAGTCCAAAGTCATAGTTATACACAAAAAACCATAATATTCCTATTACAGCACTTGATAAGATATTAGGTATAAAAAAAGCGTTCTGAAAGTATTTCCTCCCTTTTATTATGTTAACTATACACAGAGCCAAGAAAAGCCCTAAGGTGACCTGAAAAATTAATGAAAGTGCTGTTATTTCAATTGTGTGCCAAATTGAGGATAAAAATATCCCATCTGAAAACAGCTCTTTATAATTTTCAAAGCCCACATAAGTCATTGTAGATAGCATATCCCATTTAAAAAGGCTCATATAAAATGAATGCAAAATAGGAAGAGGAATAACCAGCGTAAAAAGTATTAGTGCTGGTGCAATGAATATACCAATAGCAAGTTTATTTCCAAATGCTCTTTCCAATTTTTTCACCTCTTCTTTTTTTCTATTTAGGCTTTTTGTCTTATCTTGCATTATTTAGAATGAGCCGAAGAAGCCAATTAACTCCTTCGGCTCACAATTTTTTATTTTTTCATCTCTTTTTTAGCAATCTCTGCAAGCTTTTTGAATGCTTCAACAGGATCTTTCCCAAGATAGATTGACTGGATTGTGTTGTTAAATCCATCGCCAATTATCGGTCCAAACATGACATCATAGTATGTGAATGAATCTTTTGTGTTCTGGTCCTTTAATAAATTCAAAACATCAAGATACAGACCTGTAACTTTCTTTGGGTCGGGATTTACTTTTACTGACGGAAAATACCCTGCTTTTTCAGCTAGCATATCCTTTGCATATCTCTGTTCAGATAAAAGTTTTAGCCATGCAGCAGCAGCCTGTTTGTTCTTGCAATTTGAACTTACTGCAATGACCTGTTCAATCCCGGCAAGGAAGTTATTTATATTGCCTTTTCCACCTTCTATTGCTGGCCATTTGAATGCACCTACATATTTTTTAACTGGTGATTGAGTTGACAGATACCCAACATCCCATATTCCCATAACATACATCGCAGCTTTTCCTTGGTCAAATAGATTCCTTGCTGCAACATAATCTAAGCTTGTTGCACCTTTTGGAAAAGCACCAAGTTTGACAAGCTCTTGAATCTTTTTGCCTGTCTCAATGAACGCTTTGTCTGTCCATGCGTTTGGATCTTTTTGCACTTTTCTGTAAGCGTCCGGGTCTATTCTGTTTGCAATATACTCTGCATACATTGCCAAGATCCACGGGTCTCTTGCATCAAGCGCAAAAGGTATTATGTTGTTTTTTGTTAAAACCTTTACAACATTTACAAGCTCTGACCATGTCTTTGGAGGTGTAAGTTTGTATTTTTCGAAGATTTGTTTGTTGTAGTATATAACTGTTGCAACTCTTATTTGAGGAATACCATAGATTTTGCCGCCAAAAGTTGTCAGCTCAAAAACGCCATTGACATACCTGTTTTTCCATTGTGGGTCTTTGTTCATGATGTCGCTAATTGGGAAAAGCCTTTTTGCATCTACATATGGTTTCATCTTACCAGCTGCCCACATGTTGAGAATATCTGGTGGATTGTTTGCTGCCATTGCTGTTTGAAGTTTTGTTTTGTACTGTTCACCTGGAGTGTAAACAGCCTTGATTTTTACACCATACTTGTTGTTAGAATTAAACTCTTTGATAGCCTGCTCATACACCTGTTTTATGGTGTCAGAGTCAGAAACCCAGCTCCAGAATGTAAGCTCATTTGTTGCACCTTGTACCTTTTTTTCACCCATTTGACCAACTAAAACAACTGAAATTGAAAAGACCACTAAAATAGCTAAAGCCACAACTTTTAACCACTTTTTCATTTAAAATTTACCTCCTTTTATTTTTGTTTTTCACTTTTAATTTTAGTGTCAAATGCCCAATATCTTATATAGACAAACACAACTTTTTTGTTTAAATTTTTAACCTCGATTGTTTTTCCAAAACTTGTTTCTTCCACTCAATAGGTGTCATACCATATACTTTTTTGAATACCTGGCTGAAATACTGGGCATCCGAAAATCCAACTGCCTCAGCAATTTCGTAATGCTTTAAGCTGGAAGTTTTCAAAAGCTTTTCTGCTTTTTTGAGTCTCACTTCAGTGAGTATCTCTTTAAAAGTTTTTCCAGTTTTGTTTTTCAAAAGTCTGCTAAGATACACAGGGTGAAGATGGACATACTCTGCTACATCATTCAGGCTTATTTGTTTTGAACAATTTGCAAAAATAAAGTCAAAGACCATATCAATTATGTTTTTGTTCTCACATGAGTCTAAATGTTGCTGCCTACCTTGTAAAGCTGTTACTTTTTCAACCGCTTTTTTCACAGTTTCTAAAACCTCTTCCTTGGTAAATGGTTTTAAGATATAATCCACTACACCAAGTTTAATTGCTCTGTGGGCATACTCAAATTCTTTATAACCACTCATAAGTATTACATAAGGATGTTTTAGTCTACTGTGTACAAACTCTGCTAAATCAAGTCCATCCATAATTGGCATTCTGATATCAGTCAGAATTATATCCACGTTTTCTGTTATCATGACATTTAAAGCCTCTTCGCTACTTGCCCTGCCGATGACCTTATTAATCCCAATGCTCTCCCAATCTATAGTTTTTACAAGCCTTTCAAGCAAGATTTCCTCATCTTCCACTATCAAAAGAGTGCACATTTTCTTTCTCCTCCTTCTTCACAACTTTATCCCAAGGAAGCTGTATAATAATCTTTGTCCAAAACCCCACTTTACTTTTAATTTCAAAATCAAAATCTTCCTTATATAGAAGTTTTAACCTCTTTATGATATTTGGAATTCCAATACCATCGTTCGAGGCATTTTTTATCTTTTCAATCTTTGCAAGTTCAATTCCACAGCCATTGTCAACCACCTCAAGCTTGAGCCTGTTTTCTACTTTCCTTGCTCTTATCAAAATTTTTGCATCCCTATTTTTGTTTTTAAATCCGTGGACAACTGAATTTTCTACAAGCGGCAAAAGTAAATGCCGGGGAACTTCTGCCTTCAAAACTTCTTCCTGGCTATATACTATCCTGTAGCTGAGCTTTCCAGAAAATCTTATTTTCATAATGGTAAGATAATGTTCTATCTGCTTGATTTCATCTGCCAAAGAAATTGTTGACTTATTTATTGCCATATTTGATCTTAGAAACTTTGCAAGTGACACAGCAACCACTGAAACGTCTTTGCACCTTCCAAGCTCAGCTAAGGCATTTATGGTATCTAATGTGTTGTACAGAAAGTGTGGATTTAGCTGCATGTGCAAAAGGTTTATCTCTGCATTTTTCCTTGCTATCTCTTCCTCGTACACCCTTATGACAAGCTCATCTATTCTCTTTACCATTTGATAAAATGAGTTTAGCAAATCTCCTATTTCATCCTTGCGGACAATTTTGATGTTACTTTTAAGCTTTGAATGTTCTAAATTTCTCATCTGGTAAATGAGCCTTGTTATAGGAGCTGTAATATTTTCAGAAATAAAGATCAAAAACAAAATTGCAAAAATGGCAAGAAAAGAAAAACTCAATATCAAAAGCCGTTTTGTGTACGAAAAGTTATTCAGAAGAGAACTTTCTGAAACTATGTAAATTAGTTCCCAGTTAAGATCTGGTATAGTTTCTTCAAAGAAAATGCTCTTTGGAATGAGCTTGGTCTCATCTTTTAAAATCAATTTTTCAATGATACTTTCAAACTTGTCTGTTGTCTTAAATATTACTTGATTAGAACTCCTATCGGCAACATAAAATCCACCTTCTGTCAGATGATATTTTTCTATCACATCCTTCAAAAAGTCCAAGCTGAAACTTACAATCATCTCAGCAACAGGCTGAATCTTATCTCTTGAAAAAAGTTCACATCCAACTACATATACACCTCTGTTTTTGTCATAGCCGCCATTTACATACTTTCCTTCCTGCTTTACTATTTCATCGAAAAAACCTTCTTTGATTTGTCTATCATTCTCATATGGCACATCACCCTGGAGCTTTGAGAAAAAATATATTTCTTTGCTCTTGTTTACAATTTGAACTGACTGAACAATTTCTTTTGTTGAGATATATTGGCTTAACTTTGTCAAGATGTTAGTGTACAGAAAAGAGTCTTGAGGATCTGTATATCTTGCAAAAGTCTTCCCAATGTCTGAGATAAGACCATCGTCCATGATAAAGTCATATTTTATGCTGTTGAGTTCATCAAGGAAATTTTGAATCTCTTCGGTTGCATTTTCAAAGAGAACTTGGTTATAAATGGTGAATTTGCTCAATGTTGAGTTTTTAAGGGATGTATAAGAAAGAACAAATATCAAAAACATTGGAACAAGTACTAAAATCACAAAAGCCATCAAAAGTTTATTTTTAAGCTTTATGTCGTTCCACTTTCCTAAAAGCTTTTTAATCATTTTCATCTCTCTCCTGACATCAAATGTCAAAAAGACTACACCACCGTGTTCAAAAATAGACGGCAGTGTAGTCTTTTTATTGATCTACAAAAGAACCTCTATTTTTTTGCACATTCCTTTTCTTATCTCATGCGAGTAAGGTTTTTGCACCGTTTCACCTTCAACCTCAACCACTTTCTCATCAAAATGCAGAATATACTTTGAAACTTTTACATCTTTGTCATATGTGTTTACTCTTTGCGGATTATGATAAATAACCAGTGTTCTGCCAAATAGCACTGCTGCCAACTGGTTCTTACCCAGAACTATAGTCTGTTTGTTCCCGTTTACCACAACCTCAAATTCTTTTTCTTCCTCCGTAAACATCCAACCCGGAAGTTTTGGAGACAGTTTAAAAATTAGATCTCCATTTTTGTATTCAAATGGTTTTTCACCAAACAGCATAATCAGCTCCATATTTAAAAACTCTGTTGTGGTGCCAGAAAGTCTTGCAACAAAACCTATACCCCAGATACTTTTGTCAGGATTGCTCGAGCTTGCAATAAATGAGGAATTTTCAAATATTGATCTTCCATAAACCGCTGGGTCCATATATGGTGGCAAAGCCATTTTGAAGTCTTCAAAAAACTCTGTGTAAAGTCCACCTTTTAAAAGCTCCAATAAGTATTTGTACTCCATGTGCATAAATACAGATTCATTTTCAAGCCAGCCAGGTGTGAAGGCTTTTATCCTTCCAAGCTGATTTGGCTGATTCACCAGACTTTCGTTTGTCTTGTACATTTTGAGCACTTTGTCGTAAAGGTCACTTTCTTTAATGTTTTGATAAATCTTTCTTTTTGTCTCTACATCATCAATTACCTTCATTGCCCTTACCTGTGACTCTAAGAAGAATGCTACCTTTTTCTGTTCAAATTTCTTAATTTTAACCTCATTCTTTTTCTCATCATACTCATATTCAACTGGCTGGTTTATAAAGTAGGTATAAAAAAGGCCTTTTTCACTATCAAAAGCCTTTTCTTTTGCCTTTGAAAGCTTGCTCTCACAAAGATTCAAAAATTCCAAAAGTTCTTTTCTGTATATTTTAGCCTTGTTGCCGCTTATTCCAAACCTTGTCTTGTTTCTGTACACCTCTTTGATAGCGTTGCTTTCCTCCCAGTACAAAAGCGTGTTTTCATGTTGATTTGTAGCAAGAAGATTTTTAAGTTTTTCAAAGAATTCGAAAAGTTCTTCAAAAACTTCAATTTCCTTGACATCTTCAAGGTAAACCTCAAAATATTTCTTGAGCATTCTTACAAGCCGCAAAAGCTCAAACGTCTCACACACAGACGAACCAAAAATTCCTGGAAGCCCGTTTAGCGCATCGTTCCAGCCAGGCTTTGATGCCTCCATCTCCACTCCAACACCAAATGGGTCCAAGGTTGCCATTCTGTTTAAAAGTATCACTAAAAGCTTTTCAATGAGGCTACCTGTGTAAACTTCACCTTGGCCACTGTTAGCTCTTACATATCTTTTCCTGTCAGCACGAGAGTTTATGAGTTCTTGTTTTTCTTTGTCAAGTGCATATCCACCGTGCTGTTTTACTTTTCCATCTATAATTTTTATTCTTTCTCTCCTTGGTTTTACATAATGTTCATTGTCATAGTAATAATATTTTCTTTGCAAAAGCAGCCATTTCATTTTATCAGGATATACGCTTTCAAAGTTTTCGATCAAATCTAAGTTGTAAGTAAAATGGTCTATCCAATAACCTTCCCCAGGGTCTGCTTCGATTATTTTTTCTGAATTTACAATACAGCAGTTTATAAATTCTTCTTTTGATATGTTGAGTTTTATATTATGGGTTTCTAAAAACTTTATAAGTTCATATGGCAAATAGTCCTTTTCAAAAAAACTTTTAAACTCTTCTTTGCCATTTACTATATATTTCTCTAGAAATTCAAGGTTATTTAACCTGTACTTTATGCCTTTTACAACCAGAGGATTATAGCTATCAAGCTGAATGAGGCTCATGAAGTACCATACATTAAAATCAAAAATGTCTGGGTTGAACAGAATATCGTTTCTCCTGTTCTGGTTGATGTCTCTGAAGTTACCATTACCCTGGGAATAATATGTGTCTTGAATTTCAAAAAAGTTATAATCTCTCTCCAAATCGCCATGTTTTCGTGAAAACAGATATATAACATCCTTTTTGTCATTGTGTTCAATTGTGAAAGGCACACCGCCGCGCAAGATATTGTCAAGATAGCACATTTTGGCATACTCATCTAATTTTTTGTCTGAGGTCACAATTGTATTGTTTGCCCGAATAGCATCGATTACAGCTTTGTTTTCTTCAAACGCTCTTTCAAAAAACTCAGAAGAGCAAATAGAATCAACAAAGTGGTTTAGTTCATCAATGCTTTTTGCATGTCCTATGATACTGCATAAGCTCAAAACCTGCTGTGGCTCTAAAGTCCTTTTTGCATAAGCAAAAGCGCAGCATGTCTTGTTTGCAAAAACCTGATTTGATATGTCAAGCCTATCTGAAAAGATAAACTCATAAGGCTTTGCTATTTCTGAGCTTATTCCAAAAATAATCTTTGGGTCAATTATAACATCGCATCTTTCAAAACTGCCCTGCGTATTGTCAAAGCTTACAAAGAAATTGCCCTCTTTTATCTCAACAACTTCTGTTGTGTCCTCAGCAGATGAATGAAATCTAAAGTACGGAGCTTTTTTGTCTAAATTCTCTACAAAGTTCCATGCTTCACTTGTTCTGCTCATGTTCTTAAGCGCAAAGTCGTTCTTTCCATATGGAACAATCAATGCAAGCCCATCTAAAGCTTCAATATCCACAAGCTTTTGTGAAATATTTGTTACTTTTATCTCCCTCACAAGAGAAGCCACATTCTTGTTTGGAAGTGTGTAATACTTCACTTCTGTCTTGATACCAATATTTGGATTCTCTTCGCAAATCTCAAGATGGTTAGCAAAAATGGACATCTTGCTTTTTGCAAAGTTGAGTAAATTCTCCATTTGAAAAGGCTCATAAAAGAGGTTTTTATTCAGTTTCAAAAAGGTTCTAAACCCGTGTGTAGATGCAAGCCTGTAAGCCCTGTCTGCCGGCAAAAATTCTAAAATTGCACCGTCTTTGTTCTTTGTCCCGAACGACACTATACACTGTCCTCTGTTTACATAAAAGCACCAGAGTGGAATGCCAAATATGCCGGAAATACCAGGCAAAAAACTCGAAAATGGTTTTGAAAGCTGATAGTTCTCTATGCAAAATGAGTTTGTTTTTTCATCATAATAGTACTTAGGATTTGCCTGCAATTTTTTGCCCCCTTCTTTTTAATTTAAAAAATACAGGAAAATACAGGGTTGCAAGACTTCTTTTGCCTTGCAACCCTTTCTTACAAAATCACAATATCATATTTGATTCTATTTTTACTGATCACTCACAACAGTCAGTGTCACATCATCAAGATATATATCAAGTGGAAGAGGAGGATACTGACCATTTATCGGCCCAAACTCAAATACAACCTTTGTCACATCTGTTGGCTGTGTAACTTTAAATCTGAGAGTATACTGTTGCTGTTGAGTTCCAATATCAAATACAGTTGTTGGTGCATATGGAACAAACCACGGGTCAGATGTCAGCTCTTTTCCAATGTTTATTTGAATTTTTGTATTTTGTGATGCATTCATTTTGAACGCAAGCTCATAGGTAAGTCCGTTTTCGAGCGTCAAGTTCTTTCTTGCAACCTGTGCACTATATGGTTGCCATCCAACAGAATTTAAGTGAACCTTTAATTTACCATTTTCCACTGTCACTTGCATATCTGATACACCTGACCACTGGTCACCGCTCCAGTATACCCACTCGCCCAAGTCTGTGTCGAATGTTCCATCTGGAATGATCTGGTCTCCAACCTTCTGCGTATGTTGCGCAGGCGGCGCAGTTTCTTGCGGGATTGAATCTACAACTTCGATCTGGATATCATCAAAGTAGATGTCAAACGTCACCTGTGAATACCCTGCTACGTTCCCAATCTCTATCGCAAGTTTTGCCCCAAGGTCTGTAGGATTGTTCATAGCAAAGTAGATTTCATACTGTGCCATCTCACTTGTAATATCTATTGTCTTTTTGGGCATGTATTCTATGAACCATGGATCAGATGTCAGTGGTTTTCCTATTGCAACATTTATCTTGCGCGGATAGGTTGCCCTTGCCTTGAACGAAATCTTATAGTTCTTGCCATTTACAAGATGTATTCCTTCCCTGTAAAGCTGCGGGTCCCACGGATCTTGACCAATTGAACTTACACTGAGTTTCAGCTCTCCATTTTCAATGGACATAGAAAAATTGTTACCCGCACTTGACCACCAGTGCCAGTTGCTAAGAGACTCTTGTGTGCCAAAGCTACCATCTGGCAAAAGCTTATCTCCAACAAACTGCTGTGGTTCTGATGGAACTTCACCTGTCAAGATTTCTGCTACTTCTCTTTCAAAATATCCGCAGTTTTCTGAAACTTCAGCTATCGCAACGTTGTCAATTGTAACTGTATGAGCTTGAGTTTGCGGATTTGCACCGTCAGGTGACATTGTTCCAAGCCCAATTACAAGCCTTATATCGCTTCTTGTTGCATCCATTACAAAGTCAAATGTATAGTTCTTCATCTTATCTGTAAGTGGTACATATTTTTCAAGATGACCATAGTAAGTAGAGTCGTCTATTTTTATGAACATATCTCTTGCAGATGTTGATTTTGCATCAAACGAAATCCTGTATGTTTTACCACTTTCCAGAGTCATTGGTCCTTGAATTACTTGAATGCTCCAGAAAGCAAGACCTATGTTTGTAATTGAAACTTTCAGCTGTCCTCTTGATACTTCTACAGCGCCAGCGCCACCTTGACCAATCCAGTACGTCCAGCTTTCAAGACCTTTTGAAAAGTCTCCGTTTTTGATAAAGTTCGGTGAAAATTCGATGTAATCCAAATCAACATTGTCTGCTAAAATCTGCATATTATTTTCGCCTGACTCAAGATAAACTATGTCTGATACAATTGTCCAATTACCTGTTGTTGGAGCAGCCTGTGCATCGTAAACTGTGCTTCCTACTACAAGCTTGAGGCTTGATCCTTGCCCAGCTTTCAACTTGTAGGATAAAAGGTACTCTCCACTCTTTGGAATATTGACGCTAAAGCTTGCAGAGCCAGCTTGAGAAAACGCTACATACTGGCCATTATTTGTTGCGTTTGAAAGTGAACTAAAGTCTTCAGCTTGAACAACTATAAAGCTTGATGGAAGAACCTTTTTGAGGGAGACATTGTCTATTGCAACATCTGAACTGTGTGAGCCAATTTCAAACACAAGTTTAGCTCTTGTATCACTTGGTAAATTGTCGATAGACTTTAAATTAAATTTGTACACATTCCAGTCAAGCGAAAGTGAAACTGCTTTTACTTCTGTAATTGGATTGAAGTTCTGGTCTGATATATAAACCTTTATTTGTCTTGGACTTTCAAAAGCTTTTGCTGAGAATGCAAGCAAGAAGTTTTCACCAGCACCAACTTTTATGTTAGACTGAACAAGTTTAATATCTGAAAAGTTTTGTCCACCATTAGCTATAACTGCCTTAAAATACCTGTCCTCTGGTCTTGAACCAACAGTGTATGTTGCATCTGCTACTGGTTCCTTCACAAACTCCCATGCTGCAAACCTGCCATCGCCCTGGTCAAACGTGCCGTTGTAAATGAGATTACCGTTTGGAAGAGGTTCTTTGATTGCGCTTGGGTCATTTACATCGTACTCAATAAGTTTCACATCATCTATAGAAACAGGAAGGTTATTTAATCCAACATTAAATTCAATCCTTGCTTTTGCGTATGTGCTGCTTTGCATTGTGAAGATGTAAGAATAGTCCTGCCAGTCAGAAGATAAATTAAAGGTCTTTACAGCATAGTCAATCCAGGTAGAACCGTTATCTCCACCGCCACTTGAAAACTTGACCTCAATTGTCCTTGAACCTTCGCTCTTTGCTCTAAATGTAAGTTTATATGTCTTGCCTTTTATCAAACAAATTGGTCTTTGAATCAGCTGGACAGAATATGTTTGTGAACCTGGTTTTGTTATATTTATCTTCAGAGATCCACCAATATTTTCAATAGTGCCGTCTCCGCCAAAGTCAGGCAGGTGCAAAAACTGCCAGTAATCTGTGTTAGCAACACCTTCTATGCCATCAACATCTGGGCTGTCGATGTCAAAGCTACCGTTATAAATAAGATTCCCATCGCTAAGGGGTGGTCTTGCGTCCTGAGGATAGGTGATGTTCTCCTGTGGCTTTGCTACATTGTCAGAGTAGGTAACTCCTATTGGTTTGTATACTCTTACCCAGTCAACAACCATTCTCTGTGGGAAGTAATTTGCATCCTGTGGCGGGTACCCTGGCCAATTACCACCAACTGCAACGTTGAGTATGAGGTAGAATTCCCTGTCAAACGGAGCAGGATAAGTATAATCAAAAGCCTCGTTTGAAGACCTTGAAAACCAGTCGTTTGTTTCATAGTAAAGCTGCCCATCTACATACCATTTGATTTTCCCTGGTTCCCACTCAAGACCAAATACATGAAAGTCGTCGGAAAACTTCTGCGCGTTTGGCAAGGTGTAATTGCCGCCGTGGTATGTGTGAGGATTACCATAATGGATTGTTCCATAAACCTTGTTGGGTTCCTGCCCTAAAAGCTCCATAATGTCAATCTCACCGCAGGCTGGCCATCCACCATAAAGGTTCAAATCCTCCGGCATCATCCAGATAGCCGGCCACACACCCTGACCTTCCGGAAGTTTTGCCTTAACCTCAACTTTGCCATAGGTGAATGAGAATTTGCCTTGGGTTGTCAGTTTTGCAGATGTATACGGGCTTCCCTCAAAGTTTTCTTTTCTTGCTTCAATTATTAGATTTCCGTTTTCCACTCTTGCATTTTCTGGTCTTGAAGAGTAATACTGCAGTTCATTGTTGCCATACCCGCCAGCACCAATTGTAAAGTTCCACTTTGTTGTGTCAATTGAGTTTCCATTAAAATCATCTTCCCAGACAAGCTGCCATGTCGGCTGTGTTTGATTGCCACCCTGCTGGTTCTGGTTATTGTTTCCTGTCTGGCCTGTACCTCCACCTGTTGAACCTTGACTGGTGCCGCCTGTAGTAGAAGAAGTGCTGCCTGAAGATTGAGCTGACAATGTGCTCTGTAAAGCCGTTGAGGATGAAGGTTGTTTGCTTTCTATAGCACTTATGTCAACCTTTTCGCCTTTGGACAAAATCTTTCCGTTTAACACAACACCTTCTGAATATACAGATGCTTCATTTATCTTGCCATTTGAACTAATCTTCACATCCTTTGCAAGTGCTTTGACTACAAGGTTTTCTATGCCTGACTCTTTATTTATATTTAAGCTTCCATTGCTATTTAACTCAACAGTGTTAATCTTTGAATTTGTCAATGAAAGTGTAAAGTTCTGTGCAAGGTCGGTTGCAACTAAGTTTTTTACTTTAGAATTTTTGATATTTATATTGCTGTTCGGAGAATAAACATAAAGTGCTTCGCAGTTTGCTTTAATTTCAACACCTGCAGGCTGATTTGAACTCTGTTTTAACGTAATTAACTTGATTGAACTTTCATCAGACACCTGTGTAACCTTTGCTGATGACAACACAACTATGTTCTCAACTTGGCTATTTTTACCCACTTCAATATTTGTTTTTGAAAGCCTACTATTAATAACTATTTCTCCAACCTTTGTGTTCACAAGCTTGACAGAGTTTTCCCCACCGCCAAATACAAACAATTTTCCACCATTAACGGTCACGTTGTTCAAAGTTACAGAGCCTTCCCCTACACGTTGATTTATATATATATTGCCCTTTATTGAAACATCTTTTATCTCCACATCGCTGCTGTTTACTATTACAAACCCTTCATTTTTTACAAAGTATATTCCCCCGGTTTTGTAACAATTAATGCTCCTATATCACTCAAAAGCTTGACAATCTCAGCTCTAGTTATCCCATTTTCAGGCTTTAATGTCCCATCTGGATAGCCTTTAACAAACCCAAAACTGATAAGTGCTACCACACCCGGTAGATACCTTGGTTCAATTTTTTGAACATCTGAAAAGCTATTTAAAATATCCTCCTTTTGACTGTCGAGCTGCAACGCAGCTGCAACAGAAGCAAAAGCTTCCTGTCTTGTTACAAACCTGTTTGGATTTAGCTTGCCTTCTTTCACAAACAATGTCAAGTACCCTGCCGCCTGAGCTTTTTTAAATTCTTTGTAATACCATGCAAGAGGGCTAATTTTTAGACTCACATCAAGCGGAGCTTCCTGCACAAATCCCATGTAACTGTTCAAGATTTTGCAAAATTCTGCAACAGAGATATTCTTAGCTGGTTTAAAAGTACCGTCACGATACCCGTTTATCAGGTCAAGCTGATAAAATCTTGTTATATCATCTTTTGCAAAATTAGTGGAAATGTCCTTGAAGATTTGACCTGAGCTGGCTTTTTCCATTCCTCCCGGGAAAATAATCATAAATAAAAACGCAAACAACAAAATATTAGCAACAAACTTTTTTGCTCGCATCCGCCTTCGCACCTCACAAAAATTTTATATTCTCATACCTTAGATTTATCAAAATTATATAAACAAAAAAAGGCATAATTTTTTAGTTATAGTTACTATTTTTAAGTCTTTTTTTAAAATCGGATACGTGCATATGTTATTATTATTGTTTTACAAATAACTGCCTATTCTTGCAATCTTTTTTGAGTATCTCTGTATTCATTTGGAGTAAGCCCTGTAATTTCTTTAAATATTTTTGCAAAGTGTTTGGGATTTTTATAACCTACCTTCTCGGCTATCTCCCAAACTTTTAAATCTGTATGGACAAGGAGATTTTTTGCCTTTTCAATTCTAACCTTATTTAAATAATCCAGAAAACTCATGCCAGTTCTTTCTTTAAAGACACTTGAAAAGTAGTAGTAATTTAGCGATACATGATTTGCCACCATTGCCATGTTTATATCCTTGTGATAGTTCTGATTTATAAATTTAATAGCCTCATCAATTTCATCCTTCACATTCAAAATTCCCTTCAATGAACTGACCATTTCTGTTGCCTCAACAACAAACTTTTTGAAGTGGTTTACATAGTCAGATATGGTTGTAAAATTGAACATGCTGACAAGCACTTGATATTCATGGATGTCAAGTACTTTTTTGGGTACATGATGACAAAACCAGTCTACAATTTGTGTGTAAATTTTTTCGGAAAGTGCCAAGATGCTATCTGCCGAATATTTGTTAAAAAAGTGGTGATCAAAAATGCTTTCCAAAAACCTAATTGCATCTTTTTGCTTGCCAGCAAGGATAAGTTCTTTCAACTTTTCAATTCTGTCAGATTGACAAAACTTTTCTTTTTCACGCCAAGAAATCTGTGACCAAAATTCAATATCTTTGCTCAAAATGAAGCTGTAAAATGCTGCTTTACAAGCCCTCTCGTAAAGTAATTTTACATTCTCAAAGCTTTCCTGCAAGTCACAAATGCCCATGTAAACTTTCCTGCCCGTCAAAGACTCATATCTTTTCTTTATATCATCATAGCAAAAGGCAGTTTTAGCAAATATTAATATATCTCTTCTCTGGTTATATATGGTAGTAATGTAGCTTTCCTGCGGCAATATTTTACCCAGTTTCAACTTATCATCTTCTGCTGAAAAATCGTTTTGGTCAGGGTTACTTCCGGGTTGAAGAAAATACACAGCTATCATTTTTTCATCTACTGGTATTTCCATATCCTTTAACCTTTCTTTAAACTTGTCTATATCCATTCCTGAAAAGATGATGTTGTTTACCTCTGACTCAAACATCTTTGCTCTCATAATTTTTTGCAAGGATATAAGCCTTAAGTTATTCTCTTCTTCTTGAAGTTCATTTTTGACCTTTTCTACAATTTCAATGAGCTCTTTTTTATCTACAGGTTTTAAAATATATCCCCTTGCTCCATATTGCATACATTCCTTTGCATAACTGAACTCATCATATCCACTTATTACGATAATTTTGGGCTTGTAAGACAAATTTTGGATTTTCTTTAAAACAGATATCCCATCTATCTGGGGAAGTCTTATATCTATTATCAAAATGTCAAATTTTTCTGAAAAGAGAAGTTCTAAAGCCTCTTTCCCATTTGATGCTTCTTTAATTTCATCCAAACCAACAACATTTCTCTCTAAAATTGTTCTGATGCCTTTTCGAATAAGCTTTTCATCATCGACAATTAGCACCTTTCTCATATTCTTCCCGCCTTTTTTAAAATGAGAATAAATGTTAAAATATGGGGTATGGTAATGTTATTGTCACTTTTGTGAACTCACCAAACTTGCTATCTATCTTAATTCCAAATTCCTTCCCATAAGCAAGTTTTATCCTTTCGTTTACATTCTTGAGAGCTATTCCTTGCCCATGATAACATTCTGCTTCTGTATCATTCTCTAAGGCTGATTGAATTGCAACAAGTTTTTCTTTTTCAATTCCAAGTCCATCATCTATTATTGAAATGACTATGTAATTGCCAATTATGCTCCCATCAATAAAAATGCTTCCACCCTCGCCTTTTGGTTCGATTCCATAATTTATTGCATTTTCAACTATCGGCTGCAAAATAAGTTTGGGCACTTCAATGTTCAGAATTTCATTGTCTACATTTACAAGAAGCTTTATTTCCTTGTCATATCTTATGTTCATGAGTGAAATATAATTTTGAATATTCTCTATCTCTTCTTTAAGAGTAACAAATTTCCTCTTCCAGCTCATATTGTATCTCATCATCTTGCCAAGTTTTGTTATTGCATCTGAAACGTCGTAGTTTTCAGCATATTCAGCCATCATCTTGATATTTTCAAGCACATTGTAGATAAAATGAGCATTGATTTGTGACTGCAGTGCCTTTATTTGAGCGTCTTTTTGGGCAACTTCTCTTCTTACCATCTCGCCAATCAATATCTTGAGCTTTTCCACCATTTTCATAAAATGCTGGGCAAGCTCGTCAATCTCATCATCACCCTTAATATCAATTGAGACGTCAAAGTTCCCGTTCTCAACAGCCCTCATGCTGAAAATTACTTGTTTTAGCTTCTTAAGAATCAGAGTGATTAAAATAAAAATCAAGATTGATGAAGCAATAATTAAAATTAATACCTGTCCAAGCATCTGTAAAGTAACTCTATTTATTTTTTGTACAAGTTCATCAAATAAGATGAGCTTATAAAGTTTTATACCTAAGACAGGAATATAAGTATACACAAAGGCTGCTGAATTTTTGTTAATCTTTAAATGGACAATTCCTTCATCCTTTTGAGCTGTTCTCTTTTTTTCTAATATTTCAACAAGCTTTTCACTGCTAATATTGAGTCTTTTTAAAAAATCAGATGTCTGTTTACTGAAAATTACATCTCCATCATTTGAAATAATAATTGTGACAGAATTTGAATTTTCCCGTGAAAGATCGTTTGCAAAAAACTCATCTAATTTCATATTAACTTCAATTATACCAATCAAGTTTCCCACTAAATCTGTAACTTTCGTATACAGCGATACAACTTTTTCCTCATTGTTAAGCGGTGGACCAAGAATGTCAGTATTGTTTAGTTTCCAAAGTGAGGTCTGTTTTGTATCAGATAAGAATTTATCTATGAACTTAAAATTTTTTAACCTATCCATCAGGTATAATGTTGGCCACATCTCAGGTATAAAATAATTATTCGTAAAAAACCTAATTCTGTTGATGTTGAAATTAACATATTGTAGATATTCTATCTTATCAAGAACATTAACCTTAAACGAGTATATTTCATCAATGCTCCACTCTTGATATGTTGAAACAAATTCAATAAACTCCTGGTTATTCAGAATAAACTGGGTTGCTTTGATGAACTGCTCAACATTTTTTACAATATCATTTTTGAGCTTACTTACTTCAAAATTGACACTGCTTATATACTCTTTTTCTGTCATAATCCTTACCCTGTAAAAAGCATTTACCTGAAGAATGGCAAGCGGTAGTGCAACTATGAGAACATAAGTCAAAATGAGCTTCTGTCGAATGTTTAATTTAAATATGCTCTTTACAAGCTGTTTTATTTTGGAACTATCCATTACGATCAATCCTCATCTTTTTAATATATACTCTCATTATACCAGCATCTATAAGGCCATTCAAAATAGCAATATATTCCTGTTTTTAAAAAAGGCTGATGGCATGAAAAACCATCAGCCTCTTTTTGATTTTAAAATTTTTCTTTTGTAACACAGCGACATATTTCATTTAATTCCCAGTTTCTTTTTGTTCTCTTCTAACTTCTTCTGCTGATAAGCAATTACCTTATCATAACCAACTTCTTTCTTGTAATTTACAAAATCTTTGAATATTTTATCAAATTCAGCAGAGGATTTTGCCATTATAAGTTTTGGCAAAGTCTGACCCCATTTGAGAGCAACCTTTCTTGCGATAACACCTTCAGGTGAATCAGCTGCTGGGTCAAGTCCATCATATTGAGCATAGCTTACAGTTTTTCCGACAGTCCAATCTGCCATCTGTTGCAAATATGGTGGCATACCAGGGTCCCACTGCGATACATATGGCCAGTCACCAAGCATCCAGTAGGTGAGCTCTGCACCATATTTCTTGTCAAATGTTGGTCTGTCTGTCTGCATAAGTTTTACTACTTCTGGTTTGAACTGCTCTTTTCCTTTGATTACATCCCATGTTACACCTTTTGGACCAAGATAGAAATCTTTCTGACCTTCAGGGCTGAGCCAGTAGCTCATAAATCTTATAGCTCTCTTTGGATCTTTATTGTTCTTTGAAATCATTGTGAGAGTCCATCCTGCAATGCCAGGACCTGCAAGCTTTGGTTTTTCAAGTTTTGAGTTTGCAGGACCGTCAACTGCAATATAAATCATGTTCGGATTTTTCTTATAAAGTTCTTGCTGCTGAGCAACAAAATCTGTTCTCTGATAAATCATGCTGAAATATCTACCCTGGGCAATCTTTTCTTCCATCTGTGCACGCTTGTCTATAAACACATCCTTTGCAATTAGTCCTCTTCTATATGCCTCATTAAATGTCTTTAGCCATCTTATATACTCTGGATTTTCTCTTACATCATATAACTTACCATTTTTCTCACGAGGAAGTGCTAAGAAGTTCCAAAGGTACGCTTCAAATGAGTAACATCCTGTATCTGTAAATTCATGGAATCCAATTGGAATTAATGGTTGACCGTTTACTGTTGGGAATTTCTTTTTAGCGTCAGCCAAAGCTTTCAAGAATGTGTCTGGCTTTCTCATGTCAGGCTTACCAAGAGCCTCGTACATATCTTTTCTTACAAGGAATGTCTGGTTGGAATAAATTTTTAACTTTGGATTTTTAAAGTCATCCGGTGTATAAGATGCATTTGGATACCCATAAACGTGACCATCAGGTTGTGTATACCAACCAAGTCTCTGTTTGTTTGCAACTGTGAAGAAGTATGGATCATATTTCTTTGCAAGTTCATCCAATGCATATACAAGATTGCCTGAAATCATTTTTCTTACAGCTTCTTCCCACCATCCAAGAGTTATAAAGTCTGGGAGTGTGTTTGAAGCAATCATAACATTGAGTTTTTCGTTTTCGTTCCCAGCTGGAACTATAAAGTTGATCTTTACACCCGTTTTCTTTGTGATGTAATCAGAAACAGCATTGCCACCCCATTTTGTACCAAACCATGAAAAGTTGATATACCAGTCGAATGTGATTGGTTTTTTGCTATCTTCTTTCCAGCCTGGCTTGGTTGAGCTTGCTGCACTGCCAATCGCAAATGGAATTAAACTTGCAACAACCGCAATGACTACAACCACAGCAAAAAGTCTTTTGATTTTGAGCTTTTTCATGTAAAAATACCTCCTTTTAGTATATTTTTTTATTTAGCCTTTTGCAGAAACGCTCAAGATGAGCGTTATCAAGCCTTTTAAATTTTTTAAAAAAGTCTTCCTTCCTCCTCATAGATAGTGTAAAATTTATCTATATAAAACATACTTTCTATGAGGAGGAAAATAAAATGTTCAAAAATCATCATAAGCAACTTTCATTCTTTGAACTCTATGAGCACATTAAAAACGCCTTTCTCAATAACCCCCACTTGCTCCTTGGCTACTTCAACAACTTCATCGACCTTTCTAAATTTATTCCTCAATCCTTCTACAAAGCTTATTACCAATATTTCGGCAAACATAGAGAGTTCTCTTTAGAATCTATTCTTTGTGCTTTTATTCTGCAAAAAGTACTCAAACTTCCTACATTAACTTAAGCTTCGTGCT
>OFGS01000051.1_pt1 | contig 34347 bp, 39 predicted proteins | sample 1521851 | NCBI WGS metagenome assembly OFGS01 (sample SAMEA3142070, study PRJEB24117) | hot springs metagenome
CTTTTTTCTCCATATACCCCTTCTCCCCTTTACGTTACACGATGCGATCATTTAAGCAACGCTTTGTCGAAACACGCATGTATGTTTATTTTACCATTTGAATGCGAGAATGAAAAGAATGGACGACGGTTTTTTGTGAACAGATAAACATAGTAAAACAAGCTGGTGGATATCACCAGCTTGCGCTTACATGACTTATTTATTTTGGACAAGTTTAATCATCATGTTTGCAATAGCATGTTGCTCTTGCTCATTTGCCACATGCCACAAATCAGCAAGTACACGTTCTTCTGGGTTTTTCGGATCCACTTGTTTCGCCAAGTAATCCCCAATTTGATAAGCAATATCCGAAATGACTTGCTGGTTCATCCCTTGCTCTTGTGCTTGATGAAGACGATCAGCTAGAAAGCTTTTCCATTGTTCAAAATTATCAAGAACAGACATATGCAAACCTCCTTGAAATTCGTTTCAAGAACAGTTTGCCTCACAACATAAAAAATTATGCTTGCTTAACAATACCAACCGCCATTTACAGATAAAATTTGTCCCGTAATATACGATGCATGATCAGAAATTAAAAATGACACAGCTTTTGCAACATCTTCGGGCTTCCCTATTCGCCCGAGTGGAATATCATCAATTAAGGCTTGAATTTCTTCTTCAGTAAACTCTTGAAGCATCGGTGTATCAATGGCCCCTGGAGCGATCGCATTGACTCGTATGCCACTTGGAGCAACTTCTTTTGCTAACGCTTTAACAAATGTATTTTGCGCACCTTTTACCATCGAATATAGTACTTCGCAAGACGCACCGGTTAGTCCCCAAATGGATGAAATCACTACAATTTGTCCACGACGTTGTTGAATCATAGAAGGCAACAGTCGTTTTGTCAGTAAAAATGGACTTGTTACATGTAGTTGCACCATTTGTTCTACTTGTTCATTAGTCATGTCCGTCATCAATCCATATGCACTCATTCCACTATTATGAATAAGCACGTCAATAGGATGCAAAATAGAAGACATTAACACATCTACCCCAGAAGGATGAGATAAATCAGCTTGAATCGCATATGTGTCTGTGGATAGTTCTTTCATTACATGTCGAACGGATTGTTCATTTTTGTAGTAATGTAAGTATAAACTATACCCATCTTTAGCGAGCTGCCGAGCAATTTCTTGCCCAATTCCCCCGCTCGCTCCCGTAATTAACGCATATTTCATCTCATTTCACCTTTTCGGAACAACTTGACATACAGTAAACTGTTCGCGAACAAAACATTCGCGAGCGACCGTTTTTAAATCGTCAGATGTTAATGATTGTAACGTTTCTACCACATCGAACAAACTCATATGATCAAACGCATACCGAGTAAACTGATTTGCAATATATTCAAGAGAGTTTAACGAACGTAAAAATGTGCCGATCTTTTTTCTTTTCATTCGTTCGACTTGCTCATCATCAATATCGTCAAACTCCAAAAGAATACGCTGAATTTCTGCCGCTAATTGATCAGGTTGCGATGTGTCACCGCCAACTAAGCCGAACCCAAAATCACTTTCTTCCGTATAGTCAACCATAAATGTTTCGTCAATTAATCCTTGTTGATACAATCGCTCATAATGCGGCGAGCTTTTCCCAAATAAATAGTCGAGCAATAAACCGATGGCACATTCGTGTTTTAACTTTTCTTTTCCTTTTGTATATACGTTGGTTGCTTTTATACCAACGAAACATTTTGGCGTTTGTACGTTCATTTCAATGACATGTCGTTCACGAGCAACATGAGTCGGCTCCTCATAACGAAATCGCTCGATCTCTGTTGGCGGACGGAACGTTTTTTTCGCTTGATTCGTTCGAATTTGTTCAAGTATAGCGGATGGCTCAATAGGACCTGTAACAAACAATAACATGTTGCTCGGATGATAAAACGTTTCATAACACTCATATAATAAGTCTTTCGTAATGTGTGAAATCGACTCTACCGTTCCTGCAATATCAATTTTTACGGGATGGTGATGATACATGCTTTCGATTGTCCCAAAATACAAACGCCAATCCGGATTGTCATCATACATGCGAATTTCTTGACCGATAATCCCTTTTTCCTTTTCAACCGTTTGTTCTGTAAAATACGGCTCTTGCACGAAATCAAGTAACGTTTCTAAATTTTTTTCTACATTTGTTGTACTAGAAAATAAATAGGCCGTGCGTGTGAAAGACGTAAAAGCATTCGCAGATGCGCCTTGTTTGCTAAACGTTTGAAATACATCGCCATCCTCTTTTTCAAACAATTTATGTTCTAAAAAATGAGCGATGCCATCTGGTACCTTTTTCATCGTTGTTTTTCCGTATGGAGTAAAGTAGTTATCCACCGAACCGTATTTCGTTGTAAACGTCGCATATGTTTTGTTAAATTCTTTTTTTGGCAAAATGTAAACATCTAATCCATTGTTTAACCGTTCATAAAATAATTGTTCCTGTAATTGATCGTGGTGAATGATTTTCATTTTTTCTCACCTTCCTTCTCCGTTAAAAAATAAATCGTATCTAATTCAATTTTTTCCCCCACACGAATGATATCTTCTCGCGTCACTTTTTCAATCCCTTCAAGCCATTGTTGTAACGGACGTTGATTTGTTGCAATGACATTGTGGTAAGACATTTCGATCATCCCTCTAGCTGTATCAATCGTTTCTAATAGTTGATTACGAATGACCGCTTTTGTTTGAACGATTTCTTCATCGCTAAATTGTCCGTTACGCATCGCTTCTACTTGAGCATGGATGATTTCGAGTGCACGCTCGTATTTGCTTGGGTCAATTCCTGCCATGACCATCATCATTCCTTGGTGACTTTCAATACGTGAAGCTGCGTAGTAAGCTAAACTCGCTTTTTCGCGCACATTAATAAACAATTTTGAATGTGCAAATCCTCCAAATATCCCATTCCATACTTGTAACGCATCATAATCTGGATCATTATATGTCGTGTTCGTTCGATAACCGAGATGAAGCTTCCCTTGTTTCACATCTTGTTTTTCTACAACTTCTTGCACATCTGTTCGTCTTATGATCGTCGGTGTCGCTATTGAACGCGGCGGGCGCACTTCTAACGAAAAACGTTCAGCCACATCATGTTCTACATCCGCTAACATGACATCTCCGACAATGTATAAATCTATTTCATCGTGTTTCAACATGTGCTCATAATGTTCATATAAACGTTTGGCATCAATCGAATCGACATCCTCTAGTTTACCGTGAACATCGAGCGCATAAGGTGAACCTTTATACATTTCTTCCATGAGTCGATGTTGAGCATATCGCATTTTATCGTCAAACAACGATTGAATTTTTTGTTTCAATGCTCGTTTCTCCTGTTCAACGATCGCAGCAGAAAATCCATCTCCCTCGGTAAACGGACGAAATAGCATGTCGCTAAATAACGTCAACGCTTCACGTAATAATGGGGATGTGTCACCTAAAAATTTTTCGTTTGCAATATCCATTCGAATAGTAATAATATGATTTTCTCCTTTTTTCGCTAAATCAACTTGTAACGTAGCACCATATAGTTCGTCTAAATATGTACGTAACGCTTTCATCGACGGATGTCGCTCAGTAGCGTTTTGTAGCACGTATGGAACAAGAGCTCGCATCGTTACATCTCGTTCACATAACGGCGCTTTCATCTTTAATACGAGCGTATTCGTTTTATATTTTTTTGTCGGAATGACATGAAGACGAAGACCGCCTATCGTTTTTACTTCTTCTTGAAACATACAATCACTCCTTTTTATTTTATAGCCTCGACATTTTTTATCGCTCTTATCCGCTAAATAAATCGGATGATAAATATCGTTCTCCTGTATCTGGTGCCATGCAGAGCACACGTGCATCTTCCGGAAGAGTGCGAGCCACTTGAATAGCACAATAAGCTGCCGCTCCAGCTGAAGCTCCGACGAAAATTCCTTCTTCTTTCGCTAATCTTCTTGCCATCATTTGCGCTTCTTCATCTTTGACGAGCAAAATATCATCATACACCGTTCGATTTAAAATGCGCGGAATAAAACCTGGCCCAGTACCAGGAATTTTATGCGACCCCGGTTGCCCACCCGAAAGGACGGGAGACCCATATGGTTCCACAACATAAATGCGTAAACGAGGAAATTTTTTCTTTAATTCTTCCCCCGTTCCTGTCACTGTCCCGCCAGTTCCTGCCGTAAGTACAAACGCATCAATCCCATCTGGAAATGCTTCTATAATTTCAAGCGCTGTGCTAATCCGATGAGCATCTGGATTTGCTTCATTTTCAAATTGCATGGGTATAAAGCTGTTTGGAATGTTCTCGGCAAGCCGATACGCTTCATCAATCGCCCCTTGCATGCGCAAAGCTGCCGGAGTTAAGTACACTTCTGCCCCATATGCTTTCAATAAATTGATCCGTTCTTTCGTTGCATTATCTGGCATCGTAATGATGCAACGATATCCTTTCGCAGCACATACCATCGCTAATCCGATCCCTGTATTTCCTGATGTCGGCTCAATAATTGTGCTTTCATAAGGGACGATTTTTCCTTCTTTTTCCGCTCGTTCAACCATTCGTCTAGCTGCGCGATCTTTCACGCTTCCACCTGGATTAAACGACTCGAGCTTTATATATACACTTGCTCCCTCTCGAAAAACGACCCGATTGAGCTTTACAATGGGCGTGTTTCCGATCAAATCGATAATCGATTGATACATCATTTTCCCTTCTTTCCATGTAACCCTTTTTTTCATTGTACTACATATGAAAATAACAATGGTGTCGAAACGTTTGAAGAAATGAAAAAAATAAGTTAGAATACACGTATGGGTATTTGATTATATACGGAGGTTGATGACAAGATGAAAAAATGGACTGCTCTTTTATTCACATTTCTCCTCATCATAAGCGGATGTGCACAAGAGCGCTATACAAACATTTCTGTTGATGAAGCCGCACAAATGATACAAAAAGGAGACGTTGTCGTTCTCGATGTTCGCACGGAAGAAGAATACGCTTCTGGTCATATTCCAGGCGCGATGTTACTTCCTTTACAACAACTGCAAGAGCGCATAAATGAATTGAAAAAAGACGAGACATATATCGTTGTTTGTCGTTCAGGTAATCGCTCAGCGCAAGCAAGCGAATTACTAGCGAAAGAAGGGTTTACAAATATATATAATATGACTGGCGGCATGAACGAGTGGAATGGTGATGTTGAAAAATAGGAGGCAGTCCTCCTATTTTTCAAACGAAAACGATATACGTTTTTCTTTTTCATCCCATATGAGCGCGGCGTTAAATGTGTTTTCTCCTTTTTTAAATCCTTTGATGACATTTGTCTTTCCTTCTGTTAACAATTTTTTTATGTTTGTTTGTGAAATGGATTTTCCTAACATCGTTTTTGAAATCGTAAATGAGCACTTTGTTTTTGTATAGTTGACACAACCGTAAAACGAACCTTTATCAATGACCGAGCCCCCACAAAGCTTACAAACCCCAACTTGTTTTCCGATCGTTGTTTTTTTCTTGCGCTGAATCGAAGCAGTATCAAGCCCTTCAAACGACCAGCCGCTTGCCATTTGCACCGCATCTGTTACAATTTTCGCTGCTAATTTTTTGACTTGTTCCATAAAATGTGTCGCTGACGCTTTCCGTTCACCAATTTCACTTAACCGTTGCTCCCATTTCGCTGTCATCTCGGGTGACGCTAAAATATGTGGACCAATTGCTTCAATTAATACTTTTCCTTTATCGGTTGCATATACTTGATTATTTTTTATTTCGATATAGTTTCGCTCCTTTAATGTTGTAATAATGGAGGCGCGCGTCGCTTCCGTGCCGAGTCCTTCTGTTTTTGCTAATACTTTTTCTAGTTGTTCATCGTCTAAAAATTTCCCTGCTGTCTTCATTAGCGTAATAAGTTCGCCTTCCGTGTATCGCTTTGGCGGCTGTGTTTTTCCCTCTTTCACATGCACATCATATACCGTTCCTTTTTCTCCGCTTTGTACATTTGGTAAAAGTTGTACGTCATCATCTTGTGACATAAGGACGTTCCGCCATCCTGCTTGTATTTGCTTTTTTCCTTTTGAAATAAAACGTGCTCGCCCATCGACAAGAGTGATTATCGTCGTATAGTCAAATACCGCCTCTTCACAATGGGCAGCGATCAATCGTCGAACGATCAGATCGTAAATATTTCGCTCATCATGGCTCAGTTTTTCCAAATCTGGAACTTGTTCAGTCGGGATAATGGCATAGTGATCCGTTACTTTCTTTTCGTTTACATAACGTTTATTATGTAAAATTGAATCATGAGCAAGCGGAAAGTAAGAAGCATACTCTTTCTTTTGCGCAAGCCCCTTTAAAATGTGCGGAAACGTTTCCGCTTCCCCTTTCGTGACATATTGTGAATCCGAACGCGGATACGATACATATCCTTTTTGATATAGCTTTTGTAATATATCCAGTGTTTTTTGTGGTGAATATTTAAATCGCTTGTTGGCTGTTGCTTGTAATGTTGACAAATTAAACAAAAGCGGCGGTAAAAATGTTTTTCGCTCACATGTCACTTCTTCTATCTCCCCTTGTTTTCCTCTGCAAAATGCGCTCACCTTTTCGGCGAGCTGCTGATCATATGTTCTTGTTTCATTTTCATGCCACCACTTTCCTTCGTATCGTTTTCCATTCACATCAAACGTAGCAACAACTTCCCAAAACGGCTCGGGACGAAACTGTTCAATCTCTTTTTCTCGTCTCACAATTAATGCAAGCGTCGGCGTTTGTACACGCCCGACGGAAAAAACATCGTTCATCCCTTTTTGTTTCAATAAAATTGTATACACTCTCGATGCGTTCATACCAACAAGCCAATCGGCACACGTCCGCGCATACGCCTCTTCATATAGCGGACGCGTCTCGTTTTCATCTAACAACTGGCGAAAACCTTGTTTGATTGCTTTCGGTGTTAACGATGAAATCCATAGCCGTTTGATCGGTTTTTTGACGCCGCTCATATAAATGATATTTCGAACAATCAATTCTCCTTCTCTCCCTGCATCGCCTGCATGAATAATTTCTGTCACTTCTGGCTGACGGAGCAATTGTTTAATGATAGAAAATTGTTTCGCCTTTTTTCGATCCATTTTATATTGAAAACGATCAGGAATAATCGGCAACGTATCTAGTGTCCACCGCTTCCAGCTTGCTTCATACGTTTCCGGAGAAGCTAACTCAAATAAATGTCCAACTGCCCATGTCATATAAGCACCTTTCGGAAACAGCTCATTCGGTAAAATTTCAATATACCCTTCTCGTTTTTTTGTTTGAAAAATAGATGCAAGCGTCTTTCCTTGATCCGGTTTTTCAGCAATAATCACTTTCATTTTTTCACCCCTTCACGAAAAGAAACCTGCTCAGCTAGCGAGCAGGTTATTTGGCAACTTCTGTATCGTATCTTTTCCATTGTGCACGCATGATAAGCGACTGAATAATTGAAAAACATCCACCAACGACCCAATATAGCGACAAAGCCGAAGGGACAGAACTCGCTCCCATGAAAATCATAACAGGCATAATATATGACATCATTTTCATTTGTGTAGCCGCTTCTGCTGTTGTAGCAGTCGGAGATAACCGCATCGAAATAAATGTCGTTAAGCTTGCTAATATCGGCATAATGAAATACGGATCGCGATGACCGAGCTGCATCCATAAAAACGAGTGCAGTTTAATTTCTTCCGTTCGCGAAATTGCGTAATACAGCGCCATAAAAATAGGCATTTGAATAAAAATCGGTAAACAACCGCTCATTGGGTTGACACCGTGTTTTTGATATAGTTGCATCATTTCTTGCTGTAGCTTTCTTTGCGTTTCCATGTCTGTGCCTTTATATTTTTGTTGAAGTTTTTGTATTTCCGGGCGAATGCGCTGCATCGCAATATTGGCACGAAACTGTTTGATGATCAGCGGAAGCAATCCAAAGCGAACAACAATCGTCAATGCAATAATAGCGAGTCCGTAATTTTCTTGAAATGCGTGTCCAAGCATCAGTAATAGCTTTGACATCGGGTAAACAAAATAGTGATCCCATACACCTTGACTATGTTCTGTAATTGGTACATTTCGATTGCATGCACTTAATAAAAATACAAAAAATAAAATAATCCATTTTTTCATCATTTTACTCCTCCTTGTTTGTTATCATAAGCAAACAAGGAGTGTCCTTCCTTCTTCATCACTCGCATACGATCGTTCATCAATCGGAATTTTCCGCTGTTGAAATGTAACAAATCGCACGTGTAACGACATATATCTATACGCATCGCTCGTCTTCACACAGACGTTTACATCGTATGGAACGAATCGTTGAATGGAGATCGGGTAATTTACTTGTCGCGTCACATAGCACGTCATCGCCACAACGAACATACTGAAGAGCGATACATACGTAAATACATCGAATGAAAACTCCATAAACATGACCATTCTCCTTCCCCTATCAATTATAACATGGAGAAGAGAAAATTACATACGAGAACGAAAATGCGCGTTGATTTGTCCTTTTCTCATCGTTTCACGAATTTCTTTCATCATTTCATAACGAATTTCTCGTGTTTGCACTCCTTCCTCGCGTTTGTTTGCGATCTCAACAAGCCATTCAACATCAGCAAAGGAATACTTTCTCGTCCCTTTTGATCGATCAGGAAAAATAAGTTGGCGTTCTTCATAATACCGAATTTGTCTCGGTGACAAACCTGTTAACTCACTAACAATACCAATCGAAATGACTTTTTTATGTTTATACGATTCCATCCTCATCCTCCTCATGTACGTTATATTTCATAACATTAATATACTGTATTTTACGAATATTGAAATGAATTTTGTTATAAAAATTAACAAAATTCATTATTCATGTTATAAAAAGTAACAAAAATGCTGTTTACAATATAGAGAATAGATATAATGATTATCAAATAAATGACGGAAGGAGGAAAGAACATGGGAACCCTTCTGCAAATAACGATGAAACAAAAACAATTTTATATCGACAAACTGCATGAAGGAGGAGAAATACATCATTGGACATTAGCAGAACTGCGAAAAAAATATGAACAACTTCGAAAGGAGATTGCCAATGGAAAAGAAAGCGATAGATTTAGCGAAACAAATTATTGAGCTTGATTTGCAGCGAGACGCGATATTCGAGCAACTCCTTGCACTTCTTGGCGATCGCGCCTATGAAATATTGCGGCATATGCAAAACAAGTATTAAAGGCTCTTAGCGCTAAGAGCCTTTAATACTCATATACGTACGGTTGCTCTGGCGCATTCACAACGGTGACACTTGGCTTTATGATTACGGGAACAAACCTTTCTCTGTATGTCGTTTCATCAATAATCCCTTCAACTTTTACCCATGTATCGTTTTCCCACTTTGCTACCTCGTCTGTTTTTACTAATATCCCATAAACGGTTGCATCAGCCACACAACAAGTTAATCCATAACGTGCAACAACGAACTCATTTGCAGCAAAATCACGTTCCCGAAATACAAATCCTGTAATTTCAATTCTTTTCCCAATCATAGCATCAATTTGTTCGTTAATGAAATTTAACGTTGATACGTACTTGTCATCGTTTACAACAACTGTTTGCGCCTCTAATAAATCTTCTTTTAACTGTTCTTGTTTCTCAACTTTTTCCATACCTTCATCTTGCATAATATTTTCAATTTGCTCATCAATATTTTCCATATATCCTTCTGGATCTTCTAAAAACTGTTCGACGATCTGTTTATTTTCTTCACTTATTTCTCTCCCACCTAACTGCACACCACGTTTAGCTGCAAGTGAGCTATCTAGTACATAGTTCGAAAACATAAAACCGATAAGCAAAGGAACAATAAACACTCCATACACTCGTATGCTTTGTCCGACTGTTTTCGGAACATGATGCCCCCCTTCACAATGATGACAACATCTATCCTCTTCCTTTCTCCATATTTGTATACTTCCAAGTAGTAAAAGTGTGAACGTTGCAAAATAAATAAAAGGTAACATTTTAGGGGCGATATAGTTTGTCAAGTTCCCGCTTAATAATAATTTGATAAACAATAAAGCATATCCACACAATAAAACACCTCGAATCATCATCATCCCTCCTCATCCTATGAAGTGAAATATATAGATGCACACATACACAACAGTCGTCACAACACCGATAAATATAACGACAAATATTCGCCGAAAATATGCAAGCATCATTAACGTATTTTTAAAATCAATCATTGGACCATATATTAAAAATGCTAACAGAGACGCTGGAGTAAATGTCGATGTAAACGATGCCGCAACAAACGCATCTGCCTCTGAACAAAGTGACAACACATAAGCAAGCCCCATCATTAAAGCCGGACCAATTATTTCGTGTTGTCCAACTTCAACTAATATTTCACGATTAATCACAACTTGAAAGAAACTAGCGACAAATGCACCAATAATTAAGTAGCGACCAACATCAAAAAACTCATCAATTGCGTGAGTCAACGTTGCTGTTAGCCGACTATTTACATGATGATCATGTGAATGCTTAATCGACTTTAATGGCAAATGATTCTGAAAAATAACATAAACAATTAAACCAATAATCAAAGACGCAACAAATGCAATGCCCATTCTTCCATAAACGATAGACATATTTGACGAAAACGCATAGTACGTAGACGCAAATACAACAGGGTTTAAAATCGGTGCGGTTACCATAATAACTACCCCTACATGAAGCGGCATTCCTTTTGCGATGAGTCGACGAACAACAGGAATAATGGCACATTCACAAATAGGTAGCAGGGCACCAACAACTGCCGCTGGAACAAGTGCAGCTAATGGGCGTTTCGGAATCCACTTTTGTACCATCTGTTCCGAAACGAACGTCTGAATTAATGAAGAAGCAAATACACCTAATAAAATAAACGGAATAGCCTCCAACAAGATACTTAAAAAAATTGTTCCTACTTGTAAAGTAAATGAAGGAACGTTTACTCCCTTAACAAGAACATCCCCAAATAAAAATAAGACCATGATCAATATAAACAATATTAATGAAGCTAAATCCCCTTTTTTATCAACCACTTTCTCCATATCCACCCTCCAAAAAAGAATGATTCTTATTTTCTTTATATGCTTGTCTATCTTTTAACATACAACTTTTTTCTTGTCAAAATAAAATCCCGAATAGATGAACATCCATTCGGGCTACTTCAGCACACGTATTTGTTTGTTTACTGAAATCGTAATTTCGCCTTCGCCAATTTGCTCGCCATCTGCATGGAGAGGAAGAGACATATTGCTGCAAATATGAATATATTTCCCTTGAAACGTATGTACTTCTTTCATCCTTATATGACCACCCCAAAAAACCGTCACAAATAAAGCGAGTAATTTTAGACGGGATATATTATCGACAACAACTACATCAAAATATTGATCATTTGACTGTGCAAATGGAGCAATCTTCATTCCACCGCCATAATACGGATGATTCGCAACGGTGACAAGCCACGCATTCGAAAACGTATATTGTTTTTGATCAACTGTCAATTGCACAACGGTCGGTTTATATATAAACAACTCTTTCAATAAATAAAACACATAAACAAACTTTCCTAAATATAATCTATTCAAAAGATGTTTCCATCTCGAATGATTCACCTTTCGTGAAATATGTGCATCGAATCCACAACCGACACTATTCACAAAAACACCTTGTTTCACACCTTTAAACGTTCCGATATCATACGGTTCGACATGCATATCCTTCACACGTAATAACATTTGACTAAGCGCCTTTCTCCACGTTATCGGGATGTTTATCCCTCGGGCAAAATCATTTCCTGTTCCAGCTGGAATGTATCCGACAGTAACATGATCATACATTTCAACACCGTTCATCACCTCATGGATCGTTCCGTCTCCACCAACTGCAATTAATATAAACGGTTCATGCGTTTGTCCAGCCATTTGTTTCGCTAGCTTCGTTCCGTCTCCTTGTTTTTGTGTAAATACAACATGATAACGAATGTGATGATCTCGAAGTGTTCGTTCGATTTTTTTCCATATTTCTTTACATTTCTCATTTTTCGCTGAAGGATTTACAATAAAATATAGTACCAAACCTTCTCCCCCATTCTCTAACCCTTTCCTTTCATTTTACCATGGCATATACATGTATGACATCAATCTTTTCCCTTGACATACTTTTTAAAGCCTTATACAATTAAAAACAAATTGTTACACCGAACGATTAATAGCAAACTCGTTTCCTAGTTTTGTCTTAGCGTTTTTGACATGGCGACATGGCGAAAACGAAAGGACTGACGCCGAAACGAGTTGAGCTAAAAATATATCGGTATGTTTCACTTCAATCTATATGTGAGGCATGCCGTTTTTTGTTTCTAAAGGGGGATCAACGTGAAAACAAAAGGAGAACTAGAAGATCAAATTAGTCGCGCGCTCACCCAATGGGAAAAAGAATATTTAGGCCGCGGTCCACTCTCTGTGAAAACAGATATTTTACGAAATATGGTCATCGTACAGTTGCGCGGTATTTTAACTCCTGCTGAAAAAGTATTGTGCGAAACAAAAGAAGGGATGTTGTCGATTAAACGCATTCGCGCAGATTTAATCGAGTCAGGTAGCGAGCATCTAAAACAAATGATTTATACATTGACAGGTAAGCAAGTAACAAGCATGCATACAGATATTAGCACAAAAACAGGAGAACGAATGATCGTCTTTTTATTACAAGAACCAATCGATATACAAGGTTGATCTTTTAAAGGCCCATGGCGGTCAGTAAAAGATAAGCCGGAAATATTTTTCGATCGCGTCGAAAAATGTTTCCGGTTTTTTTGTTGAATATAAAAAAAGAAACATAAAGGAGAGGATTAGCATGCAAGAAATGGTGATCAACAATTTAACATCCCCAGCCATTTTATTTTTTATTCTCGGCATTATTGCTGCTCTCGTCAAATCAGATTTAAAATTACCTACCGGGTTAAATGAATCGTTAAGCATCTATTTGTTAATCGCAATCGGAATGAAGGGCGGCATTGAACTTGCGGAACATTCTTTTCATGAACTTATTCGCCCGTTAGTTGGAACGTTGTCACTTGGTGTGATTATTCCAATTATGACGTTTGCGATTTGCCGTCGTCTTGGTATTGATCGCAAAAATGCAACCGGCATTGCAGCGACTTACGGATCCGTTAGCATCGTTACGTTTGGTGCCGCACTTGCTTTTGTTGAACAAGCAAATATGTCATACGAAAGCTATATGAATGCCTTTGTCGTCTTATTAGAGAGCCCTGCAATTATCGTGTCGCTCGTCATATTGAAATTGTTAGAAAATCGCTCATATAAGCAAGAAGTAGTATATCGTTTCTCAGCTACATCTGTATACGGACCGATCATTAAAGAAGGACTATTTGGAAAAAGCGTCTTTTTAATGGTCGGTAGCCTTCTCGTTGGGTTAATCGGCGGCGAACGCGCCCTTACGATTGTTAAACCGTTGTTTATTGATTTATACCCAAGTGTTCTCGTCCTCTTTTTACTAGGGATGGGATTAACAGCAGGAAATCAACTTGCAGCCGTACGTAAATATGGGATCAAACTGCTCGCATTAGGTATTCTTTTACCTCCTGTATACGGGTTTTTAGGAGTGGTGATCGGTTATTATTCAGGGCTATCTTTGGGAGGAACCGTTTTACTTAGCGTGCTTGCTGCAAGTGCTTCATATATCGCTGCTCCAGCAGCGATGCGCGCATCCGTTCCTGAAGCGAATCCTGCGATTTATCTTGGCATGGCACTCGGGCTTACATTTCCGTTTAACTTAACGATCGGCATGCCACTATATTATGAAATGGCTAAATGGTTTTATTGAAAAAGCAAGGGGCGTCCCTTGCTTTTCTATTTTTGAATATGTGGTGGTTGTTGTAAATGATTCGTTGCGTGACGAAGGAGAAGAACGAACTGTTCTTCATTTATATCATCTTTCGGAAAAGCGAATTGTTCATGGCGTTCATCATATATAACAATGTGCTCACTTTTTCTTTGAAATATATGATAACGATTTTTACGTTTTTCAAAAGTCACCCGTTTTATTTGATGGAGAGGAATTTCTCGTATATCCCATCGGTCAGCGTACATCAATTTTTTCGTTGTGAGCACAATTTCTCTATTTCGTTTTCTCCAATCGTTTACAACAAAAACAATTCCTAATGCGGTTAACAAAAAGGAAAGAACATATAAAAACACACTTTTTTCTTCAACTGCCACTAGCCAGCGTGAACAAATAAACAACATCAATACAGCATAAGATAACATATTTGTCCAACGAAATGACCACTGTCGTTGGAACAACGTATGTTCGATTTGTTGTTCTTTCTTTAATTGTTCAATAAATTGCTTTTTATGCTCCCCAATTTCATATTGCTGAAAGCGAATAAATGGTACATACGTATATTCAAACATACTTCCTCTATTTTTATGTTGAACATACATTCCAATCCAAGCGATGTATACTTCTTGTTCATCAACAAAAGAAAGGAGATAATAGCGAATTCTTTCACCATACTCATTTTCTATCTCAACATAATCGATGACCTTTATATCGGTCGGAACCACATCATATTCATGAGTCAATACATAAAATAAATGGCTTTTCGCAAAATGAGCTGGGTGATTGAATTCCATCGGAAACAGCTGTTGTTTTCCAATACGTTTCATTTCTTCATATAATAAATCTGCACTTTCAATATTGTTTGCACAAGTAAAAATAACATCATCATTAACAATGATATGATGTCGTAAAGAAGTAACGATCGCGCGTGCTTGAATAGTCGGATCACGAAACGATAACGCCTCTTGTAACAAAGTTGCTATTTGTTCATTGTAATAAAATTCCATCAAACAAAGGCACACATGCATATCGGATCGAACGGATAAATAATTTTCCCTCCAAAATCGAAAAACAAACGTCGGATTATAGTCTGCATCATACTGTTCATACATTTCTTTCGTTTGACAATACTGTCGAACAAGTATGGAAACAATTTTATCGCGCTGCAAATGACAAGGTACCTCTGCGCGATGCAAATGAAGCAATAACCAGCAAAAAAGATCTGATGGTAAGTGAGCATGATCGTAATCGATAACCTTTTTAATGACCTTCATTCGATGGAGAAGTTGTTCCCATGGAATGGAAAATGTTTGCTGTTTCAACTCGCTATGAACAATATGATATAGCGCATCATCATATTGTTCATCCCCTAACTCGCATATGTAACGAAAAGCCATTTCTTTCGCCGCAGGACTAAAACGTGCAAAATGTTCGAGAATATCAGGAACAAACTGCGCGCTAAAAAAATATAACGAAAACTGAAGTACATAGTAGCTTGGATCATCCCATTCATCAACTGGATCAGGAAACGTTTCTGCCGCATATGCAATCATTTTTCGAATGAACGTAGCTTGAAGTTCTATCTCTTCTTCTGATAATTGTTCAAGCGCACACAAAGCCTCATATCGCTTTTGTGGATCGTCATGTTTTAAATCGCGCATAATTTGCTTTAGTTGTAAGTCAACCGTCGTCAATCTATACACCCCAATGACATCATTTGTTAACCCCTCTATTTTATAATGAGAAATGATTAGCGACAATATAAAGATTATGTTATTGTTAATGATGCGAAATGAAATAAAGAAGGTGTAAACAATGAATCGTTATATCGTCATCGGGGCTGGAATTGTTGGTGCTTCTGTCGCCTTTCACCTAGCAAAAGAAAAAGTGCAGGTGATTTTAATCGATCGTGAAGACCGAGGGCAAGCAACAGATGCGGCAGCAGGAATCATTTGCCCGTGGACGTCACAACGCCGAAATAAAAAGTGGTATGCACTTGCCAAAGGCGGTGCGGCATTTTATCCCCATCTCATTGAACAATTACAAACATACGGTCACCAAACAGGATACAAGCGTGTCGGAGCAATTTGCTTACATCATGATCATAATAAGTTACAAAGCATGGAAGAGCGTTTGTACAACCGGCGTGAAGAAGCACCTGAAATTGGGGAGATTATTCGTCTATCTTCGCAAGACGTAAAAACACGATTTCCTGTATTAAGTGACGAATACGAAGCGCTATATGTAAGCGGAGCTGCTCGAGTGGACGGACGTGCGTTACGACGTTCTCTTATTCATGCTGCTATTCAATTAGGGGCAACATATATAAAAGGAAGTGCGACACTTCTGCATAAAAATAACCGAGTCATTGGTGTTACAGTGGCAAATAAATGTTACGAAGGGGATGCTGTCATTGTTGCGGCAGGTGTTTGGGCGAAATCGTTACTTTTACCGCTAAGTATCGATTTTCTCATTACCCCACAGCGAGCACAAATTGTCCATCTACAAAACCTTGAGCAACATACTGATCATTGGCCTGTCGTCATGCCACCAAACAACCAATATATACTCGCCTTCCCAAAAGGAAAAATTGTCGTTGGAGCTACACATGAAGATGGTGTTGGCATCGATTGTCGCGTGACTGCTGGTGGAATATATGAAGTGTTACATAAAGCGTTAACCGTCGCTCCCCATCTTGCTGATTGGACTCACGTAGAAACACGTGTCGGCTTCCGACCTCACGCACCGAACTTTTTACCTGTATTCGGTGCCGTCCCACAAATTGAAGGTCTTTATGTTGCAAACGGCCTTGGGGCATCCGGTTTGACTGCAGGACCATACGTTGGCTTCGAACTAGCCAAAATGATTCTCGGGCAATCTACCTCATTACAACGAAGCGACTACGATGTCGCTCAGGCGATTCGATTTCTTTGACGAACGTACTGTTTAATGACATATCCTATTGAAAGCGGAGGTTTTCTTATGAATAAATGGGCATTTGTTTCTGACTTTGACGGAACGATCTCTCATCAAGACTTTTATTGGATCGTTATTGAAAAATATTTTCCTGAAGGTAAACAGTTGTTTCAACAATGGCGTGACGGAAAAATGAAAGATATTGACTTTTTAAGCACCGTCTTTACATCCATTCATCAAGATGAAGAAAAAATTATTGAAGATATTTATCACATTCCGATTGACGAAACGGTTTTACCCTTTATTACACGCATCCAGCAAAACGGGGGCGATTTTTACGTGCTAAGTGCGGGGACGGATTACTATATTCGCCATATTTTAAAAAAATACAATATACATGGCGTAGACATTTTTTCTAATGAAGGGTATTATCACGATAAAAATATTCATATGCGCATCGATCCGAATCATATTCATTATTCAGAACGATACGGCATCGATAAATCAAGTGTCGTTCGCACATTAAAACAAACGTACAAAACGGTTTATTTTATTGGCGATAGTGAACCAGATGTTCATGCAGCGAAAGTCGCAGATGTCACATTTGCAAAAGGCACTTTACAATCGTTGTTGCGCGAACAACATATTCCTTTTGTTCCTGTGAACACATTTGCGGACGTTGAACGTTATTTACAAGAAAAAGGAGTATTGAAATGAACATCCCCATTCCATCCATTCTTGAAATTGGCGAAGGTGTCATTTGGCGCATCGACGAGCTGATGAAAACGTATCGTTTTACCAAAGCTGTTATCTTATTTGATGATTTCACTTACCAAACGTACGAGAAAGAAATGAAGCGAGCCATTTCATCTGCTTCTGTTCATACTGTTTTCTTACCACCGCAGCTTGATATCGTCGACATTATGAAAAAGGCGTTTGAACTTCCTCACTGTGATGTCATGATGGCGATGGGTGGCGGAGCAGTCATTGATTGCGGTAAATATATGGCGTTTTTACGACAAGTGCCGTTTCTTAGCATACCGACATCTGCGTCAAATGACGGGTTTGCAAGCACAAACTGCTCGTTACTTGTCAATGGTAAAAAAACAACCGTTCCCGCTAAAGTACCATTCGGGATTTTAGCTGATTTACATATTGTTCAACAAGCACCGAATCGTTTTATTTTAGCAGGCGTTGGGGACTTAATGTCCAATATTACGGCGTTGTATGACTGGGAATTTGAACAAAACCATGGAGTCAGTCGGGTAAACGCTTTTGCGGCGATGATTAGTAAAAAAGCAGTCAATAGCTTCATTCGTACGCCGATGCAAAACATTAAGCATCCCATTTTTTTAAAAGAATTAATTAGTTCCTTAACAATGGGCGGTATTTCAACAGTTATTAGTGGAAATAGTGCACCCATTAGCGGATCTGAACATTTAATCTCCCATGCGCTCGATCAAATTAGCGAATCACCGCATATGCATGGCATTCAAGTCGGGATCGCTACGTATATCATGGCACACGTACAACAACATCGGGCGGAACGCATTACAAAAGTGTTTACACGTACCGGATTTTTTGACTACGTTAAAACATTAAGTTTAAATAAAAAAGAATATCGAGAAGCGATCGACATCGCACCAACGATCAAGCCAAACCGTTATACGTATATTCATGATGAACAATATCGCAAGCGCGCCATTCAACTTCTTGACGAAGACCCTATTTTACAAGAGATTTTCGTATAACGCACATAATTGATCACGAAACCGCTTACCCTACTGTTGAGGAGGTGGAGCGGTTGAACCAAACGTTAGCTTATTTGCGTGAAGCATTAGCAAACTATGCTGACCGACATCACACGATTGCCATTCATTTATATAAAAAACTAATGAGTAAATCATACAAAAACGAGGAACAGTTCGTTCGGGATTTATCGCAAAAAGAAGCGGCATTTTTAGATCGCATGCTGCGTCAAGAAATGAAGTATGCAAAAGAAGAACAAGATGTTGTTCGCGTTTATCATTTAAATGAAGTATATGAACAACTCATTTAAGAAACCATGTCTAGCGCTTACACGGGCGCTAGACATGTTCATTTGTTTTCATCCATAAAATAACAAAACAAATAGTCCATCGTAAACAAATCGTCAGGATAATCGAGCCCTACCTCTTCTCCTTCATAAATGAGCGTTTGAATGAAATCATGAAGCGAATCAATATAAAACTCATATAAAAATTCATAACTAAACGGTTCATTCGGCATATGTGAGTTCGCACATACACTCGGTGAGCAGTAATTTACATACGTGCGACACGGAATCGGCCGTACGTCATAAATGAGACATGTGTTTGTTTGTTGATTTAAAAATATACAAGGGATTTGTTCTTCCATGTACATTTTTTTAAAATGTCTTTCTTCTGTAAAATTTAACGTTTCTACTCGTTTTATTTGTTCCGCGTAGTGCTGAGTATACCATTGTATATGCTTATATATGCGTTCTCGCTCGTCATTTGGCAGTTTAGCGATATGAGTCATCATCCATCTTGCTTCTGCACGCGTCGTAATAATGGGAAAATAGCAACAGTGTGTACACCCTTTTGTACAAGTTGGGCGAATATTCACTTTGCGCTCAATTGTATGAATATGTTCATCAACAAGCGAAAGCAATTTTTTAAACGCTTGAAACATAAATTCTTTTCCGTTTTCCCCATCATATCGTTCCAACCATTCATCAACCACATCAACGAACGCTTGTCCATCCGGCATATGCTTGTCGTTAATTTGCTTACAAATCCGAACAATTTGATCATATGTTAAAGCCATCTTTGTTCTCCTTTCAAACTAGCTTCCTTTCAGTTCAATCATACAAACATAGTATTTATTTGTCGATCTATTTTGCCCAAAACAAAAACCTTCCTTTTTCTTTTCAGAGAAAATAATAGCACTTTGCGTGCAAATGAAAAGAAAGGGTCCCTCTACACCCTTTCTTTTTTCCCTTTTAAAAACTGTAAAATTACCGATGCCGCTATCCTGCTTGTCATTTGTCGAAAATCAATCGTCGGGTCAATTTCGACAATGTCCATTGCCTGCACCTTATCATAGCGCGCAAGTAGCGAAATGGCGTGCAACAACGTGCGGCTATCCATGCCGCCTGGCCCAATCGCTGGACACCCAGGGGCAAACGCTTGGTCAAGCACATCCATATCGACCGATACATACACCGCGTCCACACCCGATAACATCTGCATACTTTTTTCGATTATCGTTTGTATACTGAGGCAATACACCTCTTCGATCGTATACATCGTAACCCCACATTGTTTTCCGTATTCCGTATATGCGCGGCTATTCGCAAAGTCGCGCAAGCCAATTTGGACAAGCCGACTGCCATCGACGATGCCCGCTTCGATTAACCGACGAAATGGCGTACCGTTTGTTGGTCCCCCATCTTCTAAATTGCGCAAATCGTGATGAGCATCGAACTGGATAATACCAATTGTCCCTTTTTGTTTTTGCCAGCCGCTAACGACTGGACACGTGATGGAGTGATCGCCTCCGAGGACAATCCACATCGACTCGGGCTGTAACGCGACAACTTGCTCGATTGTTTCCGCAATGCGCCTTTGTGACGCAGCAATATCGGTCGGGTGCATCACTATATCGCCATAATCAGTAACCGTAACATCCGCTAAATCCATTCCCGATTCGATAGAGTATGTGCTATAAAACGATAGCGCTTGCCGAATGGCCTGTGGGGCGAACGCTGCTCCCGAATGGCTAATCGATGATTTCGAGAGTGGTGCGCCAATCAAGCCGATGCTGCTACAATGCTTTCCGTCCCACGAAATGAGCAATTCATTTGCTTTTGTCACATAACGGTCTTGAAAATTCGCTTTGCCTGCTTCTTTAAGATACGGAAACATCGCCTCTTCCCCTTTCGCTCACAACTTTCCCATCTTTTAGCACCATTCGGACATGGTTAATTCCGTAATGGTATGGTACGTACATATAATTCGGTGCGTCCCAAATGACGATGTCCGCTCTTCTGCCAACCATAATTCGCCCGGCGTCTTGCCCGCGATTAATTGCATATGCCGCATTGACCGTTACCGCATGCCAAATTTCTTCCGGGGTCATCCGCAAATAGAGCGCAGCGAGCGTCATAATGAATTGTAAATTTTCTGTCGGCGAGCTACCTGGGTTAAAATCTGTCGCAAGCGCCACCGCTGCTCCTTCGTCGATCATTTGCCGCGCTTTTGCATACTTTCCTTTCCCTAAGTAGAACGACGTCCCAGGAAGCAGCACTGCTATTGTATTGGAATGAGCAAGCTGCTGAATTCCTGCTTCCGATGATCCAACAAGGTGATCAGCACTTACCGCTCCCACTTCCACCGCTAACTCCGTCCCACCAAGCGGGTCAATTTCATCAGCATGAATTTTGACGGCAAATCCTTTTTCTTTTGCTTTTTGTAAAAAGGTGCGCGACTGTTCGACGGTAAATACGCCCGTTTCACAAAAAATGTCGACAAACTCGGCAAGCTGTTCTTGCTTAATGACATCTAGCAAATCCTCCATTTGTTGCAGAAAATCATCAGGATTGTCTTGATGTTCTGTAGGAATCGCATGAGCGCCTAAAAACGTTGACACGACTTCGACATGGTGCGTTTGGTGTAAGCGTTTCGCGACGCGCAATTGTTTCCGTTCTGTTTCCACGTCTAACCCGTATCCGCTTTTCGCTTCGACCGTTGTTACCCCGTAGGAAAGCATGCGGTTCAAATGCACGCGTGCTTTTTCGTACAACTCATCTTCACTTGCTGCTCGCGTTGCGCGTACAGTCGATAAAATGCCGCCGCCTCGCTTTAAAATGTCTAAATACGAAACACCTTGCTGCTTTAGCGGCAGTTCATGTTCGCGCGAACCAGCGAAGACAAGATGGGTATGCGGATCAACAAGACCGGGCGTGACGAGTTTCCCTTCTGCATCAATGAAATGACTAGCAGAAATAGTTTTTGCTTCTTCATTGCTACCAATCCACGCCACGCGTCCATTTTTTATTCCAACGGCTGCCTGTTCGATCAGAGGGAGCGTCTTCATCTCCTCCCCCTTTACCGGTCCGTCCCCTTCCATCGTTAACAGCTGCCCAATATTTACAATCAGCGTATCCATCATATTTACCCCCTTAGCATCGGGATATGAACGTTCATTTCTTTCGCTACTTCAATTGCTCGTTCATAGCCCGCATCTGCATGGCGGATAATGCCCATGCCAGGGTCGGTCGTTAGCACCCGCTCGAGCCGTTCCTTCGCTAAGTCGGTTCCATCGGCAACGACAACCATTCCCGCATGCAACGAATAGCCCATACCAACGCCACCGCCATGATGGAATGAAATCCAAGAGCCTCCAGCCGCAGTATTAATGAGCGCATTGAGTACCGCCCAGTCCCCGACAGCATCGCTTCCGTCTCTCATCGCTTCTGTTTCGCGATTTGGAGAAGCAACCGAACCGCAATCTAAATGGTCGCGCCCGATGACAATCGGCGCTTTTACTTCGCCTTTGCGTACTAATTCGTTAATCGCTAGCCCCATTTTCACCCGCTCGCCATAACCGAGCCAGCAAATGCGCGCAGGAAGCCCTTGAAACGCCACTTTCTTTTGTGCCATATCAATCCAGCGCAAGAGCGCCTCGTTTTCTGGGAACAGTTCTTTAATTAGTTCATCTGTGCGATAAATATCTTCTGGATCGCCGGATAGCGCTGCCCAACGGAACGGTCCTTTTCCTTCACAAAATAGCGGACGAATATACGCAGGAACAAACCCCGGAAACGCAAAGGCGTTTTCGACTCCTTCGTCTTTAGCGACTTGGCGAATATTGTTGCCGTAATCAAAAACGATCGCACCACGTTTTTGGAACTCTAACATAGCTTCTACATGTTTTGCCATGCTTTGTTTTGAACGGCGGACGTATTGTTCTGGATTGCTTTTTCTCCATTCAGCTGCTTCTTCTAACGATAACCCTTCTGGTACATAGCCGTTTAATGGATCGTGGGCAGACGTTTGGTCGGTCACGATGTCGATATGCACATCGCGTTGTAACAACTCATGGTGCACTTCGGCGGCGTTGCCAACAAGCCCGATCGATAACGCCTCCCCTTTTTCTTTCGCTTCCTGCGCCCAACGAAGCGCTTCGTCGAGCGAATACGTCATCCGGTCACAATATTTCGTATCCATCCGTTTTTGAATTCGGTTTGGATCGATTTCTACGGCAATGACGACTCCTTCATTCATCGTTACCGCCAGTGGCTGTGCCCCGCCCATACCGCCTAATCCAGCAGTAAGTGTAATCGTTCCTTTTAACGTGCCGCCAAAATGCTTTTTGGCTACCGCAGCAAATGTTTCATACGTTCCTTGTAAAATGCCTTGAGTGCCGATATAAATCCAGCTTCCCGCTGTCATTTGACCGTACATGATTAACCCTTTTCGATCGAGCTCATGAAAGTGCTCCCACGTCGCCCATTTCGGTACAAGGACAGAGTTTGACAAAAGTACGCGTGGTGCCCGTTCATGCGTTTTAAACACGCCGACCGGCTTTCCAGACTGAATCAATAACGTTTCATCGTTTTCGAGCGTACGCAAAGTGCGGACAATCGCATCGAATGCTTCCCAATTTCGCGCCGCTTTCCCAATGCCACCATAGACAATTAACTCTTCCGGTTTTTCCGCTACTTCTGGATCTAAATTGTTGTATAACATGCGTAACACCGCTTCTTGTTCCCAGCCTTTACATTCGAGTTCTAATCCTTTTTTTGCTTGAATATGTCTCATTCTCATATCCCCTTTCATCTATTGGTTACCGTTTCTATCGTTTGTAGAAAAAAATCCCCTTTCACATCCTTCAGCCATTTTGCCGCTGCCTCGATATCTTTTGCGAAGACGCGGTCTTTTGTAATGGACGGAATGATTTTCCGCGCTGCTTCATAAAACGCGCGCGTCTTTGGTGCCATTTGTTCCACTCCACGATATTCGACGGCCTGCAACGCACAAATGAGTTCAATCGCCAAGACGCGCCGCGCATTTTGAATGATCGCATATGCATGGCGAGAGGCGATCGTTCCCATGCTGACATGGTCTTCTTGATTGGCGGATGACGGAATCGAATCGACACTTGCAGGGTGTGCTAACGTTTTATTTTCCGATACAAGTGACGCGGCCGCATACTGCATAATCATTGCCCCTGATTGTAGCCCAGGTGCTGGACTCAAAAACGGCGGCAAATCGTTTAGTTGCGGATTGACAAGCCGTTCAATGCGTCGCTCCGAAATGTTGGCCAGTTCTGCCACAGCAATTTTCATAAAGTCCATCGCTAAAGCAATCGGTTGTCCGTGGAAATTCCCGCCAGAAATAACGGCTGCACCGTGATCGAAAATAAGCGGGTTATCAGTGGCGGCGTTTATCTCAATTTCTAGTTTTTCTTTTACATAGTCGAGCGCTTGCCAAGAAGCCCCATGCACTTGCGGGATACAACGAAGCGAGTAAGCGTCTTGGACACGCAATTCGCCTTGTGTCGTCGTCAGTTTACTTCCTGCTAAATACGAACGGATGCGTTTGGCTACTTCCGTTTGTTGGCGGTAGCCGCGCACAAGGTGCACGCGCTCATCAAATGCATCGATAATGCCGCGCAAGCCTTCCATCGTTAACGCCGCAATTAACTCACTTTCATAAGCGAGCTGCTCTGCTTCCAAATAACCGACGACCCCCATTGCCGTCATCGCTTGTGTGCCGTTAATAAGCGCTAATCCTTCTTTTGCTTTTAATGAAAGAGGAGCAATGCCCGCTTGTGTCAACGCAGCGAGCGCAGGCATACGGCGCCCTCGGTAAAACACTTCTCCTTCACCAAGCAATGCAAGCGCTAAATGCGATAGCGGCGCTAAGTCACCGCTCGCTCCGAGAGAGCCTTGCTGCGGAACGACTGGATGAATATGCGCATTTAATAAATCAAGCAACCGTTGAATGACGACCGGGCGAACGCCGGAATAGCCTTTTAAGAGCGCGTTGGCCCGCAATAAAAGCATCGCACGCGAAACAATTTCTGGAAACGACTCACCTACTCCACAAGCATGTGAATGAATTAAATTCCACTGCAACTCCTCTACATCGTCTGCTTCAATAAACACGTCACTAAACTTTCCAAAGCCTGTCGTAATCCCGTATACAATTCGTTTGTTAGCAACGATTTCTTCGACCGCCTGTCGGCTTTTTTTGACTGCATCTATACTGTCTTTCGATGCAATAACGGCTTCATTTTGATATAACACCCGTTTAATCTGCTCTAACGTTAACGTGTGTCCTGTTAAAATGACCACGTTCACACCCCATTCCTTTAATGAAATAAAGAAGGAGGCTACACCACCATTTGGTGGAATAGCCTCCTTCTAAACTAAAGATCTATAGGCTACATATGATTAATTCCTAATCCGATTGTTTCGTGCTCTAACCCACGAATCGGCGCCCCGATTGTTCCGTATAACGCCACGGCAATCCATTCGCCTTCTGCTTCGTTTTCATATGGCATTCCGCGTACAACCGCAAAGCGAAGACCGACCGTTCGCATGAAATCACCTAATTCTACTTGGCCTCTTGTAACCCCTTGCATCGCTTCGACAACCGCGTGATATAAAGCATGCATTTCACGGTACAACTCTCCGTTCACGACACCGTTTCGTTTAGCTGCTGTTTCGATGGCGGCTACAATTTTTTGCAGTTCCATGGCTCCAACTTTTCCTTTGCAACAACGCCACTGCAATGTAGCTAAGTGCTCAAGCAGCGCTTGCTCCTCTTCTTCTTCCATCAAAGCGAGCAATATCGCATTGCGGCCAATTCTTCCTCCTGTCTTTTTTAGCAACGTATATCAACACCTATTTTTTAAATTTTCTAAAAAACTAATGATCTATCATCATTGTAAAGGTCCTTTCGCGAACTGTCAATTGTTTTTTACCACTTTTTAACAAATTAATATAGTGCCTTATTACTAAACTAAAGTTTAACTTCGCGATCTCAATAACATGACACCGGACAACTATTAAGCAAATCATCTATATCTGGCGTTTTTTTATCTCCCCGCCATCCCCAAAATATAAAACGCCATTTATATTTTTTGTTGCGGATCATTGGATTTTCAAAAGGTTTGTCGATTATCATAATTTTGTAAAAAAAAAGAGGCGTTTCGCGCCCCTTTATTTCAATACCCCCATCACTTCATCGACAGATAATAGCTTTCCTGTTGATACAACTTTTTCATTTACGACAAGCGCTGGCGTGCTCATCACTCCATAGCTCATAATTTTTCCAATATCCTCTACTTTCTCTACTTGCGCATCGATTTGAAGTTGCGCAATGGCCATTCGAACGTTTTGTTCGAGCTCTTTGCATTTTTTACATCCTGTTCCTAACACTTTAATCACCATTTTTTCATCCTCCTACAATATCGCATTAAATATATAGCCAATGGCGATAATGCCAATGGTTGCAATAAGGACAAACATACCAATGAGCTGCGGTTTCATTACTTTGCGAAGCAACACCATCTCTGGGAACGATAGCGCTGTCATCGCCATCATAAAGGAAAGTGCCGTTCCCGGCGCTACTCCTTTCCCCATTAACGCTTCAATCATCGGAAGTGATCCGACTGCATTCGAATATAAGGGTACTCCAAGAATGACCGCCACTGGAACAGCTAATATACTTTTTTCTCCAGCATAACGAACGAGTAAATCTTCAGGAACATATCCGTGAATCCACGCCCCAATTCCAATACCAATAAGCAAAAACACCCATATTTTTTTTACAGTATCAATGACATTTGTTTTTGCATAAGCGAATCGCTCACGCATCGTCATTTCTTGGACAACAGATTCCCCTAATTGAATATTAAACACATATGGCTCGACATATTTCTCTAATTTTAGCTTTCCAATCACCCATCCAGCGATAATGGCTAATAATACGCCAAACAAGACGTACAACACCGCAATTTTCCACCCAAAAATCGAAAACAACATAACAAGTGAGACTTCATTGACAATCGGTGACGAAATTAAAAAGGTAAACGTCACCCCAAGCGGAATGCCTGCCTCGACAAATCCGATAAAAAGAGGAACGGTTGAACACGAACAAAATGGCGATACGACACCAAGCAAAGCTGCTAGTACGCTCGCAATTCCTTTTTTCTTCCCGCTAATCCATCGCTTTACTTTTTCAGGCGGAAAATAGCTACGTACAAACGAAATGGCAAACACCATAACAGACAATAAAAAAAGAATTTTTAACGTATCATAAATAAAAAAATGGAGCGCTCCTCCAAACTTTGAAGTGATCGACAGTCCGAATACATCTTCAACTAACCAATCCGCAAACATGTTAAACATGAATATCTCTTCTTTCTTCCATAAGTGGCATGACCACTTCTTGATTTAGTTGATAAATTGTAAATTTTCCTTGTTTATATACATGTACTACTTTTCCGCGCTCAAGCAATTTCAAATGATGCGTAACAGTCGATGGAGGTAGCTGCAAGGCAGCTGTAATCTCACACATACATAAATCGCTGTGCATTAACATACCAACAATGCGCAAACGTGTTTCGTCTCCAAGTGCTTTAAACAATTGGGCGCGATGTTGTATGAGCTGATCATCTTGAAGAAAAGGAAACGTTTGCTTTGCTTTTTCAATCACGCCGTTTAGTTCTTGCTCATTTTTTAGTTGCCAATGATTTTTCATCCGTCATTCACTCCCCTCACTTTTATAATAAAACTATTTTTCTAGTTTTATAGTTGTAAATAATGAACATTTTTTGAACATCATTTTTAAATTCCCCTAGTCGTTTTTCGTAGTCTTTAAATGACTGTTTACCCATAAAAACCCATGGTGCTACGAGCACCATGGGTTTTGCCATTAAACCGCTTCATCTACTTCTTTAAGCGTTGTTGATAGACATTGATGTGCGGGATGGACATGATTACCTTCTCCCTCTTTCAAATACCCAAAAACGGCTTCCTGCAAAATTAACTGCCATGCCTGCAACCGTCGCAACTGCTTTACTGCTAAATAGCGGCATTCCTGCAGATTGGCGTAGCAAATACAGCAAAACGATTGTCGTGCTTAACGATACAAGGTTGATGAAAACAAACTGAAGAAACTCTTGAACAGATGCTTTTTTTCGTACTTGAAACGTCCATGTGCGGTTCCAAACATAGCTATTCATCATACCTGCGCTATAAGAACATACTTGGGAAAAAACATATGGAACTCCTATCGAAGCAAGAAAGAAAAATACTACGAAGTCGACGAGTGTATTTCCTATCCCAACAACGGCAAAGCGAACAAGCATCATTTTTTCATTCCACATAATATGGTACCTTTTCATTTCCGCGTCTGATTCCCCAGCTTTCTTTTAAAATATAGAGCGGGCGATGCTTCACTTCGTCGTAAATGCGGCCGATATATTCCCCCATCACGCCAAGCATCATAAGGACAACACCGTTGAAAAAAAGAACCGCCATCACGAGCGATGACCAGCCCGTGACGGTAGAATGGGTAAACAATTTTAAATACAAGACAACTATCATCCAAACAACACTAACAAGCGAAAGCAAAAACCCTAACAAACTGGCAAGCTTTAGCGGTTTGTATGAAAAAGACGTAATGCCGTCAAGCGAAAAGCGAATCATTTTTTTTAGCGGGTATTTCGTTTCCCCCGCAAACCGCTCGTCCCGTTCATATTCAATCGCCGTTTGTTTAAAGCCAACCCAGCTCACGAGCCCGCGCACGAACCGGCTCCGCTCTCTCATTCCTACTAACTCGTCGCGCACTTTTCGGTCGATTAAACGGAAATCGCCCGTATCAAGCGGAATATCAATTTCCGTCGCTGCCTGTAATAACCGGTAAAAGGCGTAGGCAGTTGCTTTTTTAAAAAACGTTTCTCCTTTTCGTTTCGTTCGCTTTGCATAGACGACATCGTACCCTTCTTTCCACTTTTCAATCATTTCTAAAATTAACTCTGGCGGATCTTGCAAGTCTGCATCAATAATGACAATCGCTTCCCCAGAAGCATAATCCATCCCTGCTGTAATTGCAATTTGATGCCCAAAGTTGCGGGAAAAATCCAAATATTTCACTGTATCGTCTCTAACCGCAAGCTCTTTTAACATATCAAGCGTTTCATCTTTACTACCATCGTTGACAAATAATAGCTCATACACTCCGTCCGTTTGTTCCATTACTCTTTTTAATCGCTTATACGTTTCACGAATCACAAGCGCTTCATTATAGACAGGAATCACGACCGAATATTTCACCACGTTTCTCTCCTCCTATCCTTCATATTTATACAGCTTTTCTGCACCGTCTCTCCCAAACGACTGTTGTGTATCGCTGGATTGTTTCCATTCGGATTGCGGTATTTCTTTGCAGTGTGTTTGAATCCACTCGACGATGTCATTATTGCTTTGACCGCCACCGAATCCAGAAAGAAGGAAATATTTCACTTCCCCATTTTTCACTAAGTTCTCTAGCTTTTTAGCCGTCAATGCTGGATCGTTTCCAGAGAATCCACCCATTGCCATGACCGCTTTATCGGTTTTTAACATGATTTGTGCCGCTTCTGTCGCACGGAACGTCGCTACTAAATAAGTTTCTCCATCATAGTTCTTTTCTAAATATTGAATGAGCTTCTCATTTGCTTCATTTCTTTCCACACTCCCCATCATCCGCCCATCTTGTCGGCCATCGAAGGTTGTTTGCGGACCTGCTGCTGGAATCATGCTATTGCCGCCGTACAATATAGGTGTGAGCGCCCAGTAAAACGGCATGAGCAGAAGTCCAACTAAACTAGCTACTTTTACATAGTAGGCGATTCGCGTATGCTGCCGAAATGCAAGAAGCAAAACAAACGAAGCGAGCCCTAATAAGCCGACGAACCATATCCAGATAGTTGACATCGCCGCTTTATTTTGATAAAGAATGTACGCTTCTAATGAAAATGTCGCCAAAAACGCACTTGGAAGCAGCCATTGTTGTTTGCCCTCTTTGTAAAATTCCCATAATAACACACTACCAATCGCCACAAGCGCTGCAATCGCTGGTGCCATCATGCTTAAATAATAGCGATGGAAAAAACCAGCAATACTAAAAAATCCCATCATCGGAATGAGCCATGCCAACCAAAATACCGCTACTTTATGCGAAATGGTAAACATCCGCTGTTTGCGGATCGATAACCCAACCGCAATCGTGCTAAAAAGAACAAACGGTAATAACCAGCTAATTTGTCCGGAAAGCTGTTGGTTAAACAGGCGGAAGATTCCGCGATTGCCTGTTTCTCCGATGCCGATCCCACCTCCACCTTTAAACTCCGGCAGTTGTGGTGGTGTATTCCCGCTGTTCTCGGATTGCCCCATACGTTGCATGCCGTTCGGTAGTTGTCCCGCACCATTTGGCGGCTGTGGCATCTCCCCTCTTTCCCCTGCGTTAGCGTCCATCGTACGATTCCCACCAGGTCCTGCACTGCCAGTAAGCCGACCGATGCCGTTATAGCCAAGCGCCAATTCCAATACAGAGTTTGTTTGGCTGCTGCCGATATACGGACGGTTGTCTTTCGGCATAAGATCAGCAATTGCGGCATACGATAGCGACGTCATCAGCAACACCATGGTTGCGAGGGCTAGCTGTTTCATTTTTCGTTTCCAAGTCTCATTTTTTGCCAACCAATAAAATATGTAAAACGCCGGCAACACCATATACGCTTGCATCATTTTCATGTTAAAGCCAACCCCAACAAGCGCAAAGCTAACAAGGAGCGATGTTGCTTTTTTCGTATGAATGGATTTGATCAGTGCCCACGTCGCAACTAACAGCGTAAAAATTAAAATCGTATCTAAATTGTTCGTGCGAGTAACTGCGACAAAAATAGGGGTGCACGCAAAAATAAAGCTCGCCCATCGCGCTGCGACGCGACCAAAAAACGGCTTGACGATGAAATAAAGAAGCGATGTGGACAACACGCCAGCAAGCGCTTCTGGAAGCAAGACGCTCCAATCGCTTACGCCAAATAAAGCGACGCTCAGCGCTTGAAACCATAGCGCCACCGGCGGCTTGTCGACCGTAATAAACCCAGCTGGGTCAAGCGATGCGAAGAAAAAGGCTTTCCAATTCGCTGTCATACTTTTCGCCGCGGCCGTATAATATTCGTTCGAACCAGCGTTGCCAATGTTGTAAAAATACAAAAACGAAGCCAATGCGATGATGGCTATGAGCCACCAGTCCATCTTTTTCTCTTTCATTTTTCTTCCTCCATTTATAAAATTTTCTCTTCTAATTCACTGGTCCCATCATACAGTCTTTCAATGAAAATTAAGTGAAAATAAAAAAGAGCCAATAAACCATTTGGCTCCTTTAGTTCCTCGGCCCCCATAAGATAATCAGCACACCAAGCAAGCATACGGCTGAGCCGATCCAGTCGTAAAGATCAGGAGTTTTTCGATCAATTCCCCATCCCCATAAAACAGATAAAACGACAAACACGCCACCGTATGCCGCATAAACCCGCCCAAATGACGGAAACTGCTGCAACGTCGGAATGATGCCGTAAACGATCAAAATCACTCCCCCAACTAATCCGTACCAAGCCGGCTTTGATTCGCGCAACGAAAGCCAGATTAAATAGCCGCCGCCAATTTCTGCAAGCCCTGCTAAAATGAATAACATCACTGCCAACATCGAACCAAATCCTCCTATTTCCCAAGAAGTTCCAACCAGTCTTTCATTAGGCGATGGGTTGCTTCAAAAAACAACTCATCAACTGTATTGCCTTTCACCATGTCTCCATCGATGAGTACAAACAATCGTTTTTCATTTCCCTAAACAACCTTTTCGTTTCGCTATTTTTATACGTCCGCTGCAAAAATTTATATAATTTTTTGTTTCATATTTCTGTTCCTTATAAAAGCAAATTTTTGTTATGGTGCAATCCTCTCTTCGTGATGATAAAAATTATCATTTTCATATTATCATAAAAAATTACCCCCACGAAAAAATTTTTTTGCTGTTTTCTTGTTGTTTTTTGTAGATTTCCGTAGGTTTATTTTACATTTAATTCAGAAAAGAAAAAATAGTTGAAAAATAGGAAGGAGGGGACATATTGATCTATTTTCATCAAGTGAATAAACATTACGGAGACTTTCACGTCTTAAAAGATATTAATCTCACTATCCAACAAGGTGAAGTCGTCGTGATTATCGGGCCGTCCGGTTCTGGAAAAAGTACGTTAGTCCGCTGCATTAACCGCCTAGAAACAATTACAAGCGGCGAACTGATTGTCGATGGCGTGAAAGTAAACGATAAAAACACTGATATTAACAAACTGCGCCGCAACATCGGCATGGTTTTTCAACATTTTAACTTATATCCACACAAAACCGTCTTGCAAAATATTACATTGGCACCGATGAAAGTGCTCGGCGTGCCAGAACAAGAAGCAAAAGAAACAGCCATGTATTATTTAGAAAAAGTCGGTATTCCCGATAAGGCGAACACCTACCCAACAGCGCTTTCCGGAGGCCAACAGCAGCGCGTCGCTATCGCTAGAGGACTAGCGATGAAACCGAAAATTATGCTGTTTGACGAACCGACTTCCGCGCTTGACCCAGAAACGATTGGCGAGGTGCTCGATGTCATGAAAACGCTCGCAAGAGAAGGAATGACGATGGTTGTCGTCACCCACGAAATGGGATTTGCTCGGGAAGTCGCTGATCGCATCGTCTTTATGGACCAAGGGAGAATTTTGGAAGAAGCACCACCAGAACAGTTTTTTGCCAATCCGCGCGAAGAACGGGCGCGCCTGTTTCTCAGCCGGATTTTAAATCATTAATTTTAAAGGGGGAAATTTTTCATGTTCAAAACGGTTTGGAAAAAAATGATTGGGCTTGGGCTTGTCGCCATGCTCAGCGCCACTGCCTTAGTCGGCTGCAGCAGTGAAACAACAACAGAGAACAAAAATAGCAACAAATCAGAAGAAAAAGCAGCAGAAACCACGTTGGACAAAATTAAGGAACGCGGAAAATTAGTCGTCGGCGTCAAATACGACCTCAACCTTTTCGGCTTAAAAAATCCGCAAACGGGCGAAGTAGAAGGCTTTGACATTGATATTGCGAAAGGATTAGCGAAAAAAATTCTCGGCGATGAAAACAAAATTGAGCTAAAAGAAGTAACATCCAAAACGCGCATTCCGATGCTAAACAACGGCGAAATTGACGCGATTATCGCGACAATGACGATTACCGAAGAGCGGAAAAAAGAAGTTGACTTCTCCGACGTCTATTTCATGGCGGGCCAATCGCTACTCGTCAAAAAAGACAGCAACATTAACGGGATTGCTGATGTAAACAAAAAAGGCGTGACGGTATTAACGGCAAAAGGCTCGACTTCCGCGCAAAACATTCGGGCAAAAGCACCAGAAGCAACTGTGCTAGAATTTGAAAACTACGCCGAAGCATTTACAGCACTAAAAGCAGGACAAGGCGATGCGCTCACGACAGACAATGCGTTGTTGTTTGGAATGGCAAAACAAGATCCAAACTTCCGCGTCGTCGATGAAACGTTCTCGGAAGAGCCGTATGGAATTGCGGTTCGCAAAGGCGATAAAGAATTATTAGACGTCATTAACGAATACTTAAAAGAAATCAAGGCAAACGGCGAATACGATAAAATTTACGAAAAATGGATTGGCGAAAAGCCAAAACAATAATGACATGACGATGAGCGGAAATATATCCGCTCATCTCTTGTTCATTTGGAAAGGAGGCTACAAGGTGCTTGACTACTCGATTCTGATCGAACATTGGGATATGTATATGCAAGGGTTTTCCAATACATTAAAGGCAAGTGTCCTCGCGTTAATTGGCAGTTTAGCGATCGGAACGGTAATGGCCGTTTTTCGCATCGCGCCCATTCGTCCATTAAACTGGATTGGCGCTGCCTATGTCGAATTTATTCGCAACATCCCGCTCATTTTAATCGTTTTCGTCTTTTTTGTCGGGTTGCCTGCCATCGGCATTCGCTTTGATTCATTCACTGCCGGCACGTTAGGCTTAACTGTTTACACGGCAGCGTTTATTGCCGAAGTCATCCGCGCCGGCATTCTTGCCGTTCCGAAAGGACAAATGGAAGCTGCTCGCTCATCGGGACTAACGTATTTGCAGGCGATGTGGCATGTGATTTTACCACAAGCAGTAAAAATCGTCATCCCGCCAATGGGCAACCAATTTATTAACCTTGTAAAAAACTCATCGGTTCTCGGGGTCATCGCCGGGCTTGATTTGATGTATTTCGGTGACTTAATTTCGTCAGAGACGTTTGTAACATTTGATGTGTATATTTTCGTTGC
>OFGS01000052.1_pt1 | contig 34248 bp, 30 predicted proteins | sample 1521851 | NCBI WGS metagenome assembly OFGS01 (sample SAMEA3142070, study PRJEB24117) | hot springs metagenome
AACCAAACTTAACGGTGCTTTGGTCAACACAGTTGCCAGAAGCGTTTAAGAAATATTGCGCGAAAATGTCGATTCAAACAAGCTCCATTCAATATGAAAATGACGATTTAATGCGACCTGAGTTCGGTGATGACTACGGTATCGCATGCTGCGTATCCGCGATGCGAATCGGCAAGCAAATGCAATTTTTCGGCGCGCGTGCAAACCTTGCAAAAGCATTATTATATGCGATTAACGGCGGGGTGGATGAAAAATTAAAAGTACAAATCGGCCCAGAATTTGCGCCAATCACATCTGAATACTTAGACTACGATGAAGTGATGCGCAAATTTGACAACGTCATGGAATGGCTAGCAGAATTGTATATTAATACATTAAACGTCATCCATTACATGCATGATAAATATTGTTATGAACGAATCGAAATGGCGCTTCACGATACGCACATTTTGCGCACGATGGCAACTGGTATCGCTGGGTTGTCCGTTGTCGCTGACTCATTAAGTGCGATTAAATATGCGAAAGTAAAAACGATTCGTGATGAAAATGGCTTAGCTGTCGACTTTGAAATTGAAGGCGACTTCCCGAAATACGGCAATAACGATGATCGCGTTGATGCGATTGCGGTCGATATTGTTGAACGCTTTATGACAAAATTGCGCAAACATAAAACGTACCGCGACTCGAAACATACGACATCCATCTTAACGATCACATCAAACGTTGTATACGGTAAAAAGACAGGAAATACACCAGATGGTCGTCGCGCTGGTGAACCGTTCGCACCTGGTGCGAATCCATTACACGGTCGCGATACAAAAGGAGCGCTTGCATCGCTAAGCTCTGTCGCAAAATTACCGTATGAATATGCATTAGACGGCATTTCGAACACGTTCTCGATCGTACCAAAAGCGCTCGGTAAAGATGAAGCGACACGCATTCAAAACCTTGTGGCGATTTTAGATGGATATGCGCAAAAACGCGGTCATCACTTAAACGTCAACGTCTTTAACCGCGACACATTACTTGACGCGATGGAACATCCTGAAAAATATCCGCAATTGACTATTCGCGTATCAGGTTATGCGGTCAACTTTATTAAATTAACACGTGAACAACAAATTGACGTCATTAATCGGACGTTCCATGAAACAATGTAATGGAAGCTCCCACGCATCGTGGGAGCTTTCTACCTAGGAGGAAACAACATGAACGGATTTATTCATTCAATCGAATCGTGCGGAACGGTGGATGGTCCCGGCATTCGTTACGTCATTTTTACTCAAGGCTGTTTGTTGCGCTGCCAATATTGTCACAACGCAGATACGTGGGAGATTGGCAAAGGAAAACAAATGTCTGTTGAGGAAATTATTGCTGATGCTCAGACGTACTTGCCTTTTATGCAAGCATCTGGCGGCGGAATAACGGTCAGTGGCGGAGAACCGCTTTTACAAATCGACTTTTTAATTGAGCTATTTCGCCGTTGTAAACAGCTTGGCATTCATACAACGATTGATTCGTCTGGCGGATGTTATACGACGGAACCGTCATTTCAACAAAAGTTAAATGAATTGCTTCAATACACAGATTTAATTTTGCTTGATTTAAAACATATTGATGAAAAAAAACATCGTAAACTAACAGGAAAAACGAATGAACATATTTTAGCGTTTGCACGTCTATTATCAGAACGAAACGTGCCTGTCTGGATTCGCCATGTGCTCGTTCCAACCGTCACAGACGATGAAGAAGATTTACATCGCTTAGCTGACTTCATTCGTACGTTGCACAACGTCGAAAAAATTGAAGTTCTTCCGTATCATCAACTCGGTGTATACAAATGGAAAGCACTTGGACTCACATATCCACTTGAAGGCATCCCGACGCCATCAGAAGAACTTGTCGAAAAGGCCAAGGAAATATTAGGTGCAAAATAAGCTGGTCGTCATTGACCAGCTTTTTGCATAAATCGCTTTTTTAACTCGTCCCATGTCAATTGCGTTGTCCGTTGAACGAGCCAATCGGGAGACAGCGAGGCTAAATGCACTCCGATGCCGACTGAAAACATATTTGCCTGTTTGATCGCTTTCATTCCCGCTTCCCCGTCTTCAATAGCGACACAATGGGATGGGTCGACACGAAGCTGTCTCGCAGCTGTTAAAAAAATTTCCGGATCTGGCTTCATGCGCGTAATCGTTTTGACATCAACAATGACATCGAAAAAAGAGCGCACGTTGAGCCGTTCGACAACGACATGTGCGTTTGAGCTTGACGATGCAAGTGCCATCGGAACACCGTCGCGCTGAATGTCGCAAAGAAGCTCCATCATTCCCGGCAACACGTCACTTGGCGACAATTGCTCGATCAACTCGCGATAATATTGACCGCGAAGGTCACCAAGAGCTCGCTTCTCTTCCTCCGACCATTCATGCGCCTTTTCACCGAGAAGCGCCTCAACCATCGCCTGTCTGCTCATACCTTGTAGCTTTTGATTGAGCTGTCGATCAAACGGTACCCCAATTTCATCCGCGACACGTTTTGTCGCGATATAATACAGCTCAACGGTATCAGCAATGACGCCATCTAAATCAAAAATCACCGCTTCAATCATTGCGTCCTCCCATTTTACTTTCCACCATTTTTCTTAGCCGTGGGCTAAGCGAAAGCTTCATCCAATGTTCGTATATTTCTTTCTTTTCTGCTAGCGATAAATGATACTGCTCGCCTGCCACTTGTTTCGCTCGCTTCGTGATTTCATAAAGGGAAATCGCTGCCGCGACAGAAATATTAAAACTTTGCACAAATCCGTTCATCGGAATGATAAACTTTCCGTCCGCTAAAGCAAGCGCTTCTTCTGATACCCCACGATGCTCATTTCCAAACAAAAGCACCGTCGGTTTCGATACGTCAATTTGTTCAAGCGGAATCGTTCCTTCCCCGAGATAGCTTGCATATACTTGGTAGCCGTTTTGTTGGAGATGGCGAATCGCCCGTTCAATCGATGAATGTTTATGCACTGTTAACCATTTGTCCGCATGTCGCGTCACCCATTTGTTTGGCTCAAACCGAGCCACTCCGGTGACGACATGAACGTCTTGAATGCCAAATGCCTCCGCCGAACGCAATACCGCTGCCTGATTGTGCGGGTCGTCTACCGCTTCCGTCAAAATGGTAATATACCTTGTTCGTGCACTTAGCACATCATACATGCGCTTTAAGCGACTTGGCAAAATCATTTCCGCAAGCAACCGATTATCATCATCTAACAATCCTTCTTCGATGTGTAGTTCTTCCTCTTTTATCATTCGCATGCGAAAATTCTCCTTTCTACTCTTTGACGACATGTGCGGTTTTTCCATTTGTCAGCTTTAATAAATCTCGAACAGAAAGTTTCATTTGCATGCCAATTTTCCCTGCGCTCACAATGATTTGCTCGTGCGCAAGAGCGGATTCGTCAACATACGTGTCATACATCTTTTTCATTCCAATTGGCGAACAACCGCCACGCACATACCCTGTCATTTTTTCAATATCTGCCACAGGCAACATATGCACACTTTTTTCTCCAACAACAGCCGCTGCTTTTTTTACATGCAACTCCGCTGCGACAGGGATGACGAATACGTAAAGTTGTCCGCTCGCCCCTTTTGTCACAAGCGTTTTATATACCATTTCTTCACGTTGCCCAATTTTTTTCGCAACCGATATTCCATCAATTTGTCCATCTGTATAGTCATAAGTGAACAGTTCATATGGCACACGTGCGCGATCAAGCATGCGCACAGCGTTCGTCTTCGCTTGCTTCATGATCCGTCCCTCGCTTTCCTCTATTAGTGTACCATAAACAAAAAGAAGGGACATCCTCCATCGGACGTCCCTAAATCATCTTACACTCCCTTATACGCTTGGCGATAAATGTCGGCAAGGTCGCTGACTAATGGCAATTTTGGATTAGCTGTTGTACATTGATCTTCGAAAGCTAATTCAGCGAGTTGGTCAACTTTGCTTTCGAATGCTTCTTTGCTGACGCCTGTTGCCGCGATGCTTAATGGCATATCAAGTTCTTTTGCAAGCTTAATGATCGCTTGAACGAGGCTTTCTACTCCTTCTTCTGTCGTTCTTGCTGGCAAGCCTAGCAAGCGCGCAATTTGAGCATAACGTTGGTCAGCTACGAAATGTTCGTACTTCGGAAACGCCGTAAATTTCTTCGGTTTTTGCGCGTTGTAACGAATGACATGCGGCATTAAAATCGTATTTGCACGTCCGTGCGGAATATGGAATTCTGCCCCAAGTTTATGCGCTAAACTATGGTTAATGCCTAAAAAGGCGTTCGCAAATGCCATACCAGCAATGGTTGATGCGTTGTGCATTTTTTCGCGTGCTACTTCATCGTTGCCGTTTTTGTATGCGCGTGGCAAGTATTCAAAAACGAGCTGAATTGCTTTTAGCGCTAATCCGTCTGTATAGTCGTTCGCCATGTTCGATACGTACGCCTCAATGGCATGTGTTAATACGTCCATACCTGTATCCGCTGTAATATGTTTTGGCATCGTCATAACAAATTGCGGGTCAACGATGGCGACATCTGGTGTTAACTCATAATCAGCAAGCGGATATTTGACGTTATTTTTCTTATCTGTAATGACCGCAAACGATGTCACTTCTGAACCTGTACCAGACGTTGTTGGAATCGCGACAAATTGCGCTTTTTGACCGAGTTTTGGATATTTAAATACACGCTTACGAATATCTAAAAACTTCTGTTTTAACCCATTGAAGTCTGTATTCGGATGTTCATAGAACAACCACATCGCTTTCGCCGCATCCATCGCTGAACCACCGCCAAGAGCAATGATGACGTCTGGTTGGAACGCATGCATCATATCGGCACCTTTCATGACGGTTTCAATCGATGGATCTGGCTCAACTTCTGAGAAAATTTCGCAATGCACATAATCTGGGCGTTTGCGTAAATAGTACAACACTTTATCAACATAGCCGAGCTTCACCATGCCTGGGTCTGTAACGATAAAGGCACGTGAGATGTTTGGCATTTTCGCTAAATATTGTGTCGCATGTTTTTCAAAATAAATTTTTGGCGGAACTTTAAACCATTGCATGTTTACATTCCTTCTCGCTAATTTTTTAATGTTAATTAAATGTGTCGCCCCAACGTTTGTCGAAACAGAGTTGCCACCGAATGTGCCGCAACCGAGCGTCAATGACGGAATGTATGCGTTGTAAATATCACCGATCGCTCCTTGGGAAGATGGGGCATTCGAAATGATCCGTCCTGCTTTCATTCGCTTACCGAATTCAAGAATGACTTCTTGATTTTCTGAATGAATGACAGCCGAGTGGCCAAGTCCACCGAATTCAAGCATTTCTTCTGCTCGTTTTAATCCTTCTTCTGTACTATTCACCTTATAGCACGCCAATACCGGGCTTAATTTTTCACGAGAAAGCGGCTCTTGCGGACCAACGCTTTTTAGTTCTGCTACAAGAATTTTCGTATCAACAGGTACATCAACGCCTGCCATTTTCGCAATTTCATATGCTGGTTTACCGACGATATTCGGATTGACTGCGCACGTATTCTCATTAATGACAAGCTTTTCAACTTTTTTCTTTTCTTCTTCATTTAAGAAGTAACATTTGTTTGCGATCATCTCATTTTTCACGGCATCATAAATTTCTTTATCAATAATAACCGCTTGTTCAGACGCACAAATCATACCGTTGTCAAACGTTTTTGATAGAATGAGATCGTTCACGGCACGTTTTATATTTGCAGTTTTCTCAATATAGCAAGGCACGTTACCAGGTCCAACCCCTAATGCTGGCTTTCCTGAGCTATATGCCGCTTTAACCATGCCTGCTCCACCTGTCGCAAGAATAAGCGAAACGCCAGGATGATGCATTAATTGTTGAGTCGCTTCAACAGAAGGCGTTTCGATCCATTGAATACAATGTTCTGGCGCGCCAGCTGCAATGGCTGCATCGCGTAAAATACGTGCTGCTTCACTGCTACATTTTTGCGCAGATGGGTGGAACGCAAAAATGATTGGGTTGCGCGTTTTGATTGAAATAAGCGCCTTAAACATCGTTGTTGATGTTGGGTTTGTTACCGGTGTAACCCCAGCGATCACCCCAACAGGCTCGGCAATTTCAATGATGCCTTCTTGTTCATTTTCGCGGATGACGCCAACCGTTTTATCGTATTTAATGTTATGGTAAATGTATTCTGTCGCAAAAATGTTTTTAATAATTTTATCTTCATACACGCCACGTTTTGTTTCTTCAATCGCTAATTTTGCTAAATACATATGTTTATCAAGCCCAGCTAACGCCATTTGTTTGACGATATGATCGATCGTTTCTTGATCGTAATCGCGAAACGCTTTTAACGCCTTTTGCGCATTAGCCACAAGCGTATCAATCATTTTTGTAACTTCTTTCTTTTGGTCTAATACTTTTTCATCAATAGCCATATAAGACCCTCCTATATTGTTCTTGTGAAACTTTTCACAAGATAATTAAAAAAAATAAAATGTGATTGTTTTCACATTTACATTATAACGAAAGGAATCACTTTCGTGTGTGTCAACTTTGTGAAATGTTGAGCAATTATTTTTAGAAGAGAACCGTCTTTTGTTAAAAAAGACGGTTACTCACACACTGGATTGCGTGGGATTTTCGTAAACGAAATATCGTTGTACATGCGCGTATTTCGTTTCACAATGACAACATAGTTTACTGTCCATATATAAGAAGGAATTTCTTGATCATCTTCAAACATCATCGCTTCAAATTCATCGCCAATCATTTCTTCAAATATCTCTAGTGTATATGTTTCCGCATCTGTTGAAAAGTTTCTCCATTCGCATACAAGCATCTTCTGTCACCTCAACTTTTCTTTTGTTACCATCATTGTAACATTCTTTTGTCGATTATAGTTTGTGAAATATTGAACAAATCATGAATATTATTTATTCGTCATATATGCTTGTTTTGGGTGATTTGGTTGTTCTGGATACTTTAAGCGCATTTTTCCTTCTGCTAATAACTTTCCTAAATAGTTGTTTCGTAAACCGTCTGGCGTCCGATCTAGTAAATACGCTAATTGTTTTAACATTAACGGTCGATGAGCGCATAGTTGCAAAATGATTTCTTCCATTTTGGTCGGTGCAAGCCTTTTTTTCTTACGTGCAATTTCAGCAATGTTCCATAACTCCTGATCGACATTTATTTCTTCTTCCTCCTCCACTTTATTTACGGAGTCGAATGGGATATTTACGGAGTTTTCTTCTTTATTTACGGAGTTATCCTCGTTATTTATGAAGTTAAGCCCTTTATTTACGGAGTAAACTTCACTATTTAAGGAGTCTGGTTCGTTATTTATGGACTTAATCTCGTTATTAACGGAGTTTTGTTCGATATTATAGGAGTTTTCTTCTTTATTTATGGAGTCCGACAATGGCACATCGTCCATCCAATCACTTACTGCCTCGATCTCCTCTATATGTTCATGTCTTTCTGAGAAGGACACAATAGGCAATGTAACGACCGTTCGTTTTTGAAAATCATATTGCTCGACAGCGAGTTGTTGTGAGCAAATCGTCTCTATTGTTTTTAAACCGACTCCAGCACGTTTACAAAACTGAATGTAAATAAACATTTTAAACATATTCGGATTGCGCAAATGGCTAATCCCGCCGCTATATGCTTGTTCTAAAGGAATGCCGAAAAGCCCTGGATTAGAAAATTGTATATATGATTGCTGCCGTTCAACAATAATGCCTCCATCGCCATTATAATCGGCATGGACAATCGCGTTGATAAGCGCTTCATGCACCGCTTCTTTTTCAAATGTAGATACATCTTTGAGCTCGTTCATCACTTTAAAATAAAAATCATAAATATTTCCCGACCACGTTCCGTCTTGTGAAGTAAAGCGGTTTGTCCAATGCACCGCATGATCATCATATTCGCGATATTCTAAAAAGTATTGTGGTAAAACTTCTGTAATCATTCGCTCTTCACTAAACATAAGGAGCCCTGCTAATGTGAGCCCTTCTTTGTTTGTATCTCGTATTTTTCCCCATGCCCCAATTTTATATAAAAAATCTTTCGTTTCTAACCCGTTCCACGGATGGTTTGGCTTTGCTTTTGCAAATTGTTCGCGATAATGACGAACAGATTCTAAATGCAACTCATTAAGCCCATAATGTTCTAACACCACGTTATCTTGTAAACGAATGTTTGCATCTTTATTCACTTTCAATCTCCCTCTTACGTTATGTTATAAAAACGTTTCTATACTCGTCTATTTCCATTTTATCATCTTTGCAAATGTTCATCATAAACTTTTCGATTTGGGGAAAATTAAGAAAAACATGGGTATGGAGGAACAAAAACATGTCTTTACCAAAGTTATCTCAATCGTATTGGCTACAAACAACAACGCTTCCGTCTTTTCCATCTTTGACGCAACCGATTGAAACGGATGTAGCGATTATTGGTGGAGGAATAACAGGCATTACAACGGCTTATTTGCTCGCTAAACAAGGAGTGCGTGTCGCCGTCATCGAAGCAGACCGGCTATGTCACGGCACAACAGGGCATACGACCGCAAAAATAACTGCCCAGCATGATCTCATTTATCATGAACTGATTGCCCACTTCGGTGAAGATAGCGCTCGGCAATATTACGAAGCAAACAAAGAAGCGTTGCAATCGATTTTGCATATCGTAAAAGAACACAATATTCATTGCGACGTATCGCTAGAAGATGCATACGTATATACAACCGAAGAAACGCAATTACATAAGCTTGAGGCGGAATGGAAAGCGTATGAAACGCTCGGCATCGATGGGGCATATGTCGATCAACTGTCGCTTCCTTTCTCTATCCAAGGTGCAGTCATGATGCGAAACCAAGCGCAATTTCATCCGCTCCATTATATAAAAACATTAGTCGAGCTTGCTGTAAAATACGGGGCATCTTTTTACGAACAAACTGTTGCACAACATATTGAGACAACGACGCAGCCGATTGTACAAACGAAAAATGGAGCAACGATCACTTGTGACACTGTTGTCATTTGTACCCACTTTCCGTTTTTTGACCCTGCTTTTTACTTTGCACGCTTGCATGCAGAGCGATCTTATGTCATTGCAGTCGAAGCTCACGAACGATTGCAAGGCATGTATTTAAGCGCAAATGAACCAAAGCGGTCGCTGCGCTGTACAACAATGGATGGAAAAACACTTCTTTTCGTTGGCGGCGAGTCGCATAAAGTCGGACAAGGGATCAACATGATTCACCACTATGAAGCGTTACAATCGTTTTGTGAACATACGTTCGGACTATCACATGTGCTATATCGTTGGTCGGCGCAAGATCTCGTCACGTTAGACAATCTTCCATACATCGGTCCGATTCGCAAAAGTCTTCCGCACATTCTTGTCGCGACAGGATATCGAAAATGGGGGATGACGACAAGTATGGTCGCAGCTCGTCTTTTGACACATTTAGCGTTACAAAAAGAACATCGTTACGCGCATTTATTTACTCCGTCACGATTTATCGCTGACCCGTCACTAAACAATTTGTTCACTGAGGGCATCGATGTCGCTAAACATTTTTTAACTGGAAAACTGGAATATGCCCTTCGTACCCCGCGCGACATATCGAAAGGGGAAGGAGCCGTTGTCAATGTAGACGGAAAACGGGCAGGTGCCTACCGCGACGAACAAGGCACACTGTATGTCGTCGATACAACGTGTACGCATATGGGTTGCGAACTGGAATGGAACAATAGTGAACGGTCATGGGACTGCCCATGCCACGGTTCACGCTTCTGTTTTACTGGAAAAGTGCTAGAAGGACCAGCTATCGAACCACTTCAACAGCTTAAAGGGGATGAATGATGAACGGAATACAACAAACCGTCACGCACTCGCTCGATATGAACGAACAAACGTTGCGTGATTATTTTTCAAAAACGCCTGATCTCATATATTGTCATCTATTTATTGGGGAACCAAAAAGACGAGCGTTGCTTATTTATCTCAACACGCTCGTTGATAAAAACTCGATTAACAATAACATTATTAATCCGCTTTTATTTGAAACGAAACAAATTCACACGATTGCTGATATTCAATTGCCGATCGGCTCAAAATCATATACGACAAAATGGGAACATGTCTTTCAACGGGTGTTTCAAGGGGAAACCGCACTATTCTTAGACGGCGACGACCATGTATTGTTGTTGGATACGCAAGGATGGCCGCAACGCGCGATCGCAGAGCCGCAAATTGAATCATCGCTTAAAGGGTCGCACCAAGGTTTTATTGAAACGTGTGAAAAAAATATCGCGTTAATTCGTCGTTATTTGCCACACCAACAATTAAAAATTGAAGAAACGACCGTCGGCAGACGCGGACATACCCCTGTCGTATTATTGTACTTAGAAGACATCGCTCATCCAGAAGTGCTGCAAGAGTTGAAAGATCGGATTGAACAAGTTGATGTCGATACGATCGTCAATACCGGGGAGTTGATGCAACATATTGAAGATAATCCGTTTTCACCGTTTCCGCAATTTTTGTTGACGGAACGACCAGATGCTGCGGTCAGCAACTTATTACAAGGGCGCATCGTTATCGTTGTTGACCGCTCGCCTAGCGTCATGATTGGTCCGATGACGTTTATTACGTTTTTCCAAACCGTTGATGATTACAGTACACGTTGGATGATTGCCTCGTTTTTGCGACTGTTGCGCTTGCTTGCCTTTTTTATGGCGATCTTTTTACCATCGGCTTACATCGCAGCACTTTCGTTTCATTACGAAATTATTCCGCTCAATTTATTGCTAACCGTTGGCGAATCGCGCGAACGCGTCCCGCTTCCACCGCTTTTAGAAGCCGTTTTAATGGAACTTGCGATTGAAATGTTACGTGAAGCGGGGTTGCGTTTACCTGCACCGATCGGACAAACGGTCGGCATCGTTGGCGGTGTCGTCATTGGACAAGCAGCCGTTGAAGCCGGCATCGTCAGCAACATTATGGTCGTCATCGTCTCGTTGACAGCCATTGCATCGTTTATTATTCCGAACCCAGATATGTCCGAGTCGATTCGTTTATTGCGTTTTCCAATGATGATTGCCGCTTCTTTATTTGGTTTAGTCGGTATGGTTATCGGGTTCATGCTTATTATCGGCCATTTGATTTCATTAGAGTCGCTCGGCACACCTGCAGGAAGTCCGTTTGCTCCTGCGCGGTTGCGCGATTGGAAAGATACACTTTTGCGCTTCCCGCTTTGGATGATGCGCACGCGCCCATTATCCGCCCGTCCAACGCAACTGACGAGACAAAAAAAATTTCGTAAATAAGTGGTGGGTATGAAACGATATCAATTTAACGAAATAACAACGATGCAATATATTTTTCTTATTTCAGGTACACAAGTCGGCATTGGCATTTTATCGCTTCCAGCCCAACTTGCCGATATTGCCAATACAGATGGATGGATCGCCATTGTCATGGGCTGGATCATTTCGATCATCGCAAGTACGATCATTATAAAAACGATGGAAAAGCATGAACAAGACACGATTTTTGATCTTTCTCGTCGCTACTTCGGCCGTATATTTGGGACGTTTCTTCATCTTGCTTTTGTCGCTTACGCTTTATTAGCGTCAATCACCGTCGTTTTTACCTCTATTCATATTACACAAGTATGGGTTTTACCAAACACACCAAACTATCTCATTATGATGTTATTTATGCTCCCTGGCTTTTTCATTACACGAAATGGTGTGCGTGTACTTGGGCGTTATGCTGAAGTTGTCTTTTATTTAACGCTTTGGATGCCTATTCTTATTGCTGTGCCGTTACAAAAAGGAACAATTTTGCATATGCTCCCTATGCTCAAGGAAGGATGGGCTCCAATTATTCAAGCGGTGAAAACGACGGTTTTATCTTTTTTAGGATTTGAATTAGCGTTCGTGTTTTACCCGTTTTTAAAAGAAAAAAAGCATGCGGTAAAAGCGATGGTCATCGCCAACAGCATCTCGGCTTTTACATTTTTGCTCATTACGATCACATGTTTTATTTTTTTTAGCCCAGACGAAACACCTTCGCTTATTTGGCCGACGTTGTCGCTGCTTAAAACGATCGAATTTTCGTTTATCGAACGGTTTGAAGTGATTTTTTTATCGTTTTATTTGTTCGTGATGTCAACGACAGGCATCCCCTATATTTTCACAACTGTTTTTGGCATTAGTCAACTCATTGGAAAAAAGGATCATACGATCGTATTACTCGTTGCTGTTTGTATATTTATTTTCACGTCGTTTTTATACAACCCATCGTATTCCCATATTCAAACGATGGGTTCGTGGTGGGAAAGATACGGTTTATGGGGAGCGTACTTTTTCCCTATCGGTTTATTTATTTACACCTCCATTGCACGATGGTTTCAAGGAGGGAAAAACAAATGAAAAAGTGTATATATGCCATACTTTGCTTTTTTATAGCTAGTGGATGTGGAATAAAAACACAACTTGACGAATTAACACTCGCATTGACGGTCGGTTTAGATGAGGGGAAAGATGGAAAGTTACTCGTTTACTCGATTAGCCCTGTGTTTAATAAAGAGTCTAAAAACATTTACGAAGTCATTCGTACAGTTGGAATGACGCCGCGCGACGGACGGTCAAAAGCAAACGCGTTTGCGTCTGGAAAAATTGTTGGTGGAAAAGCGCAAAACATTATCGTCAGTAAAACGTTCGCGAAAAAACACGACATGTTTTCCTATTTGGATGTGTTTTATCGCGATCCGAAAAATTCAACAACAGCGAATTTTATCGTTTTTGATGGTCCGTTAAAAGATTTAATGTACGTTCGTCTTGAAGATAAACCGCGTTTATCTGTCGCTATTCGCGATGTCATATTAACGGCCCATGTAAGTAAACAAACAACAAAAATTAATATGCTTGATTTTCGGCGTTTATCGCTCGATCGTGCCCAAACTCCATTTGCACCCATTTTAAAAGTGCATAAAGGGGATTTAGTAGCAGGTGGCATTGCTTTATTTAATCGACAACGAAAATATGTCGGTAGCCTTTCCCAAAAAGAGAGCCCGTATTTTGCGATATTGAAAAAAAATGTTAAACCTGCTACATCGCTTACGTTTCAAACGAAAGAATTGACTAAACAAAAAGAATACGTAAGCATTTCGGTTGAACATGGTGATTTTTCGTATAAACCGTCATTTCGAAATGGGGTGTTCCATTTTGACGTTCGTATGAAGCTCGGCGTAATCGTCACGGAGTCAACGACATACATCGATATGAAAAAAGAAAAGAAAAAAGTCGAGAAATGGCTTGCAAAGGAAATACAAAAACAGCTTGAGAGCATCGTCAAAAAAATGCAAAAGTACGAAGTCGATCCAGTCGGATTTGGTTTGTATGCCCGCGCTTACGAATACAAACCGTTTCAAAAACAAAAAAGCTGGCCGAAAGCTTTTGCGAAAGCAAAGATCGATATTCATCCAACCGTTGAAATCATTAGCTACGGTGTCCTTCAATAAAAAGTTGCCCAATATAAACCGATCGTTCATAATGAATTTAAAAATAGCTAAATGAGGTGGGAAAAACAATATGGACGATCGCGTCATTATTCGCTTTGACCATGTGACAAAACAATACGATGATGATCTTCCTGTGCTCGATGATGTTAGTTTTGAAATCGAGCGAGGAAAATTTTATACGCTTCTCGGTCCGTCCGGTTGCGGAAAAACGACCATTCTTCGCTTAATCGCTGGTTTTATCGAACCGACGAAAGGCGATATTTATTTCCATGGAAAACGAATAAACAACGTTCCAGCAAATAAACGGCAAGTGAATACGGTGTTCCAAGATTACGCTCTTTTTCCTCACTTAAACGTGTTTGAAAACGTCGCGTTTGGCTTGCGCATTAAAAAAATGCCCATGGCAAATATCGAACGAAAAGTAAAGGAAGCGCTTCGTTTCGTCAACTTAGAAGGGTACGAACAACGTGCGATTCATGAAATGTCAGGTGGACAACGACAACGTGTCGCCATCGCCCGCGCGATCGTCAACGAGCCGGAAGTTTTGTTGTTAGATGAACCGCTTTCTGCACTTGATTTAAAATTGAGAACAGAAATGCAATATGAGTTGCGCGAACTACAACGAAGACTTGGCATTACATTTATTTTCGTCACTCACGATCAAGAAGAAGCACTTGCGATGTCAGATGAAATTTTTGTATTGAATAAAGGAAAAATTGAGCAACGCGGTACACCAAAAGATATTTATGATGAGCCTGTCAACCGCTTCGTCGCTGATTTTATCGGGGAGTCAAACATCATTGCTGGCACGATGATTGACGATTTTGTTGTAGAATTTGCAAATCAACAATTTACGTGCGTCGATCACGGTTTTGCAAAAAATGAACGGGTAGATATTGTCATTCGTCCTGAAGATTTAGAATTAACAACTGTTGAACGAGGCAAATTGCGCGTGCGCGTCGATTCCGTTTTATTCCGTGGTGTTCATTACGAGCTTTGTTGTTATGATGCATATGGGAACGAGTGGCTTGTTCACTCAACAAAAAAGGCGGAAATCGGAGAAGAAATTGGCCTTCATTTTGAACCGGAAGCGATCCATGTCATGAAGCAGAGCGGAGGGGAGTAACATGCGCCGTTACGCTTATGCTATCCCATATTGGCTATGGATCGGATTGTTCGTCATTGCACCGATCATTCTTATCGTTTATTATTCGTTTTTCGATATGGAAGGCCATTTCTCGCTCGTGAACTATGAAACTTTTTTCACACCTGTTTATTTACGAATGACGTTTAATTCGTTTTGGTATGCATTTTTAATTACAGCCATTTCGCTTCTTATCGCTTATCCAACCGCCTATTTATTGACGAAAACGAAGCATAAGCAGCTATGGTTGTTGCTTATTATTTTGCCGACATGGGTCAATTTATTGTTGAAAGCGTATGCTTTCCTCGGATTGTTCGGCACGTATGGCGCAATCAATGCGCTATTTGAAGCCATCGGAATCGGAACGAAGCAGTTATTGTTTACGGATTTTAGTTTTGTTTTCGTATCTGTTTATATTTTTATTCCGTTTATGATTTTGCCGATTTTTAATGCGCTTGAAAAATTGAATCCTTCTCTCATGGATGCGGCACGCGATTTAGGAGCGAGCGAATGGACGACATTTCGTCGCGTCATTTTTCCACTTACGCTTGATGGCGTAAAAGCAGGCTGTCAGGCGGTGTTCATTCCGTCGCTTTCGCTCTTTATGTTGACGAGGTTGATCGCTGGAAACCGCGTCATTACGCTTGGCACCGCTGTTGAGCAACATTTTCTCGTGACGCAAAACTGGGGAATGGGGGCGACAATCGCTGTCTTTTTAATGATTGCCATGGCTAGTATCATGGCGTTGACAGGGAATAAAAAATGGGGGGTGAGACAATGAAGTTTTCTCGCCTCTATTTAGCGCTTGTGTTTTTTATACTATACATGCCTATTTTTTATTTAATCTACTATTCGTTTAATAGTGGCGGAACGATGCATCATTTCGAATCGTTTACGCTCGATTGGTATAAAGAAGTGTTTGATGATACGCGCTTGCTCATCATTGTATTGCATACGATGATCATCGCATTATTATCGTCATCGCTTGCGACAATCATTGGCGTTTTCGGGGCGATCACCATTTATTATGCGAAGCATCGCTGGAAACAGACGTTGCTTACGTTAAATAACATTTTAATTGTCAGCCCTGACGTCATTATCGGGGCATCGTTTCTCATTTTATTTACGATCGCTGGCATTCAGCTCGGCTTTACGTCCGTTCTTCTGTCTCATATCGCTTTCAGCATTCCAATTGTCGTGTTAATGGTGCTGCCAAAGCTACAAGAAATGAGCCCAACATTCATTGACGCGGCACGCGACTTAGGGGCAAACGAATGGAACGTATTGACGAAAGTCGTCCTCCCATACATTACCCCCGGCATTTTCGCTGGGTTTTTCATGGCGCTCACATACTCGCTTGATGATTTTGCAGTTACGTTTTTCGTGACGGGCAACGGCTTTTCAACGTTGTCTGTTGAAATTTATTCGCGGGCACGACAAGGGATTTCGTTATCCGTGAACGCTTTATCTACCCTTCTTTTCTTATTTACGCTCTCTCTCGTCGTCGTGTATTACGTTATGACAAAACGAGCTAGCGTGAAGGGGGGACAAAAATGAAAAAAATATTGTCGCTTTTTTTGCTTGTTTGGCTCGTTGCTTTTAGTTTGCTTTATGTTACAAAAACGATCGAATCATCTGAAGGGTATGGAGGAGACAATACTGTCACGATTTATAACTGGGGCGACTACATTGACCCCGCACTCATTAAAAAATTTGAAAAAGAAACAGGCTTGAAAGTGATTTACCAAACGTTTGATTCAAACGAAGCGATGATGACGAAAATTGCGCAAGGTGGCACGACATTTGACGTCGCTGTCCCTTCAGAATACGCCATCAGCAAAATGAAAGAAGAAGGGTTGTTACTTCCGATCGATCATGCAAAAATCCCAAACTTACGCTATATTGATGAACGCTTCCTTAACTTATCGTTTGATCCAGGGAATCAATATTCCATTCCTTACTTTTGGGGAACGGTCGGCATCGTCTATAACCGTGCCCTACTTGGCGGAAAGGAAATAACGAGTTGGAACGATTTATGGGATCCGGCGTTTAAAAATGAAATTTTGCTTGTCGATGGCGCGCGCGAAATTATAGGAATGGCATTAAATAGTTTACATTACTCGCTCAACGATACGAACAAAACACATTTACAACAAGCAAAGCAAAAACTAGATGCCCTCACGCCAAACGTCAAAGCGATCGTCGGTGACGAAATTAAAATGCTTCTTGCGAACGAAGAAGCAGCAATCGGCATCGTCTGGTCAGGGGATGCGGCAGAAATAATGTGGGAAAATGAACGGCTCGATTATGTCATCCCAAAAGAAGGAACAAACTTATGGTTTGATAATATGGTTATCCCAAAGACGGCAAAAAACATTGAAGGTGCCCATCAATTCATTAATTTTATGCTTGATCCGAAAAATGCAGCCCAAAATGCCGAATACGTCGGCTACTCAACGCCAAATAAAAAGGCGCTCGAATATTTGCCGAAGGAAATTGTTGAAGATGAACGTTTTTACCCGAGCGAACAACTGGCCAATAAACTTGAAGTGTATGAAAATCTCGGAAAAAGCATGCTTGCATATTACAATGAATTGTTTTTACAGTTTAAAATGCATCGCAAATAAGAGGATGGCGAAAAGCTATCCTCTTATATTATTTTAGAAAATTTTTTATTTACTTAATCTGTCTATTCGTTTAAAATTATGATTTGTGAAACCTTTTTATTACTATGGATCGGTTTCATGCAGAAAATACTGAAAATAAAAATTATTATTTTCGAAAATGGAAGGTGTTTTATTATGTCACAAAGTAAACAACAAATTGTGGACAGCGTTCCTCAACGTGGTTTTTTCGGCCATCCGAAAGGACTGTTTACGTTATTTTTTACTGAGTTTTGGGAACGTTTCTCTTACTATGGCATGCGTGCCATTCTCGTATTTTACATGTATTACGAAGTATCAAAAGGTGGGCTAGGGCTAGATGAAACAACTGCTTTAGCGATCATGTCCATTTACGGCTCACTCGTTTATATGTCTGGTATTATTGGTGGATGGTTTGCTGACCGATTGTTCGGAACGGCGAAAGCCGTTTTTTACGGCGGAATTTTAATTATGCTCGGTCATATGGCTTTAGCGATTCCAGGAAGTGTCACAATGTTTTTCGTTTCAATGGTTCTCATCGTTCTTGGGACAGGATTGCTTAAGCCAAACGTTTCGAGCGTCGTTGGCGATTTATATGCTGAAGGGGATCACCGTCGCGATGCAGGATTTAGCATTTTTTATATGGGGATTAACCTTGGTGCATTTTTAGCTCCGCTCGTTGTTGGAACAGTTGGGATGAAATATAACTTCCATCTCGGTTTTGGGATTGCGGCGATCGGTATGTTTTTTGGACTTCTCGTATTTATCGGAACGAAAAAAAGAAATCTTGGTCTTGCCGGAACGCATGTCCCAAATCCATTATCCGCAGATGAAAAGAAAAAAGTGTTTACATGGGGGGCAATTGGCGCAGCGGTCATCGCCTTGCTCGTTCTCATTGGCTCATGGACAAACGTATTAACAATTGATCTGTTTGTATCACTCGTCGGCATTTTCGGTATTGTCATTCCAACTATTTATTTCGTAGTGATGTATCGTAGTCCAAAAACGACAGATGTTGAGCGCTCGCGCATCATCGCCTATATTCCATTATTCATTGCATCAGCCATGTTTTGGTCTATCCAAGAACAAGGTTCGACCATTTTAGCAACATATGCGGATAAACGAACACAGTTGCATTTTGCTGGTATTGATCTTTCGCCAGCTTGGTTCCAATCGTTGAACCCGTTATTTGTCATTACATTTGCACCGATTTTTGCTTGGCTATGGGTGAAGTTAGGGGATAAACAGCCGTCCATTCCAAAGAAATTTTCTTTAGCGCTACTGTTTGCTGGTTTATCGTTTGTCGTCATTTTATTACCAGCTTATCTCGGCGGAAACGACTCATTAGTGAGCCCTCTTTGGCTCGTGCTAAGCTACTTAATCGTTGTGTTTGGGGAACTATGTTTATCGCCAGTCGGTTTATCGGCAACAACAAAGCTTGCTCCTGCGGCGTTTTCAGCACAAACGATGAGCTTATGGTTTTTATCAAGCGCAGCTGCCCAAGCCATTAACGCGCAAATTGTGAAGTTTTATACGCCTGAAACCGAAATGGCTTATTTCGGAACAATCGGCGGAATCGCCATCGTCTTTAGTATCATTCTTTTCATCATCTCACCAAAAATTGAAAGCTTTATGAAAGGGGTAAAATAAGCGGCTTCATTTCGCCGCTTATTTTATTTATGGTACGGTTCTCCTCGGTTAATGCGAAAAGCGCGGTAAATTTGCTCGGTTAAAATGAGGCGCATGAGTTGATGCGGAAACGTCATTTTTGAAAATGAAAGCGATTCGTTTGCTCGTTTCATGACGTCATCGCTTAAGCCGAGAGACCCTCCGATGACAAAAGCGACTTTACTTTTTCCGTATGTCGCTAATCGATCGAGCGTTTGAGCAAATTGTTCAGAAGACATCATTTTTCCTTCAATGGCTAAAGCAATGACGTGCATATCGTCTGTTACTTTACCTAAAATGCGTTCGCCTTCTTTCTTTTTTACGAGCTCCATTTGTTGTTCACTTAACTGCTCTGGCGCTTTTTCATCCGCTACTTCAATGATGTCGATTTTTGCATAGGATGACAGTCGTTTCGTATATTCTTCGATTCCTTGTTTTAAATATTTTTCTTTCAACTTACCCACAGCAATAATATATATATTCACAAGTGATCCCCACTTTACAAACATAATATCCACAGGTTTTATCCACATATCCACAATATAAATCCACATATTGTGTAGAAACGTTAGTTCCCTACTATATATACCGCACGCAGTTCACAAAAATCGCACATTTCTTCTTTTTTATCCACAGAAACTGTTGATATCTCAGGCGCTTGTTGTTTTTCATCCACATACATATCAATCGCAAGTTCGACATGTTGTTCACAACATTTCCACAAAACATACCACTCCTCGTTTATGAATGAAACGACAGGGAATGCCCTGCCGTTTCATTATAATGATTGTTTAGCCAATTTTAATGTCACTGTTTGTTTTTTGCCATCGCGATAAAACGTTACTTTCATCGTATCGCCAATTTGTTTCCGATTATATAAATGCTTTCTTAAGGCGATGACATCCGGAATGTTTTCGTCATCTAACGCGACAATGACATCAAATTCACGCAAACCCGCTTGGGCAGCTGGTGATCCCGGTACGACTTGTAAAATAGCAACCCCTTCTTTCACGTTTGCCGGCAAATGAAGCGTCTGTTGCCAATGATATGCTGGAATATCGCTTAATGAACGTAACTCTACGCCCATATATGGTCGACGAACTTGTCCAAACTTCTCTAAATCCGCAATGATCGGTTTTGCATAGTTAATCGGAATGGATAATCCGATTCCTTCCACGGCTTCTTGCGCAATTTTCATCGAGTTAATTCCAATGACTTGACCTTCGATATTTACGAGTGCTCCTCCGCTGTTTCCTGGGTTAATCGCAGCGTCTGTTTGTAATACTTCTGCATGCCAATCTGGGATGCCATCTTGATCAATATCAATTGGAATCGTACGGTTTACCCCAGAAATAATTCCTTGCGTCACAGAACCTGCAAATTGCAAGCCGAGTGGGTTCCCAACTGCAATCACTGGTTCCCCGACCTTCACGACATCTGAGTTACCGAATTCAGCTACGTTTGTGACATGTTTCGCATCGATTTCTAATACTGCTAAATCGGTCCATACATCACTTCCAAGAAGACGAGCTGGCACTTTTGTTCCGTCGCTTAAGCTCACTTCGACACGGCTCGCACCTTCAACGACGTGATGGTTAGTGACGATATATGCCTTATTCCCTTCTTTTTTATAAATAACACCGGAACCTGTTCCAGCTTCCCCGCCTTCTGACCAAAAACTTGCTTCTTGAATATTTACAATGCCGACAACCGCATTAGATACTTTGTTTACAGCTTTCGTTACTTGAGTGACGACATCTACTGCTACACTTTTATCTACTTTTGGCTGCTCTGTTACCGTCGTCTGTTTTTCTTCCGTTTGTTCAAGTGAATAAGGTAACACGTCCCATTTTACTAGCGAAGGAATAGCGACGATGACAAGCATTCCCCCTAAAATCGCCCCGACTAATCCCGCCAAAAACGTGCCTCCGCGGTTCCCTTTTTGTTTTTGACGAACATGTTCATAATGATCATCATAATAGCCCATTTTTCACCCGTCCTTTCTATCTCAAATATTGACCCATTTTCCATTATAACCTGTTTTTTCGCTCATCATCTAACAATATACATACGTCATGTTGGTGAAAAAACGGTGAAATTTATACGGAAACGAGCGCTGTCGGACGAACCGGATCCGTATCATATAGTTGAAAAGATTCTCCGACGATCATCCCTTTTTTCTCAAGCGTCTGAGCAACTGTCATTCGCGCTAATTCTTTCATATTGTTATCTTGGCTTAAATGAGCTAAATAAATGCGCCTTGTTTTATCACCGATCACGTCCGCTAAGGCGAGACCTGCATCTTCGTTAGATACGTGTCCGACATCACTTAAAATACGTCGCTTAATGTTCCATGGGTATTTTCCCATACGTAACATTTCTACATCATGGTTGCTTTCAAATACAAATACATCCGCATGACAAATGACACCTTTCATGCGCTCGCTAACATACCCTGTATCTGTAATAAGCGCTAACTTTTTTCCCTCGTAATGAAACACATAAAACATAGGCTCGGCGGCATCGTGCGACACGCCAAATGACTCAACATCCATATCTCCAAACGTGCGAACAGCACCCGTTGGGAAAATAAATTTTTGTTCAGATGGAATGTCACCAATGAGTCCATCCATCGCTTTCCACGTTTTTTCATTCGCATAAATCGGAAGGCGGTACTTCCGAGCAATGACGCCTAAACCTTTAATATGATCGCTATGTTCATGCGTCACTAAAACACCTGTTACATCTTGAAGACGGCGATCAATATGAGCAAATAGTTGCTCTAATTGTTTACCGCTTAATCCTGCATCAACAAGTAACCGTTCACGTTCCGTTTCTACGTAAAAGGCGTTACCTGTACTGCCACTTGCCAAAACGCTAAACCTCATCTCATTCACTCCAACACTTTATTTTCATCGCTAATCACTTGTCCTTCAAATGCATTGACATAATAATCTGTTTTTCCATTCACAACAACATGCCATGTCGGTGTTAACACTTGCGAAGTCGTAAACTGGACAAGTGCATAATAACCTAAATCGATTTTCGTTACGCGATCACCAGGCTTTAAGTGATTTCGTTTATACAACGTCTCTAATGCTTTAATCGCTGGCAAAATTTCTTGTTTTTTCTCGTTCTTTTCTAAATCAACAAGCAACGTTTGTTCGTAACCGACCATTTCATTTTGATCGTTCACATAAATAAGCAACATACTGCTCACGTTTTTATAAATCGTTTTTCCTTCATATTGTTGAAAATAAATGAGCGCTTGTAAATCTTCGTCATACTTCCAAAACGTATATTGATCACCCGCAATGATATTTTGCCTTAAAAACTCTGTTAAACGATAACCGTCTTTCGGGTCTTGCAATGGAACAGGTTTAATAAAATGAGCTTGCAAAACCGTTTCATTTGCTGCTTCTACTTGTTGGTTTGGCAAATTTTTAACTTCTTCTTCCGTAAACGTTTTACTTTTCCCACTGACATATGTCGCTTTCGTGATCTCTTTTGGCAAATCGACATATGTAATACCATCTGCTTCAAGTTGTTCTTCAATTGTCGCCTCTAAAATGACATCAAGCTGGCTACTATTTTTTTTCTGAATAAATTGGTACCCTAAAAATATATCGAGAATGAGAAATGTAATAATAAAAATCGTTTTCGTTTTACTCCAATCCAATGATATCCCCTCTTCGTTCATCTGTCGTCATCACAATTTTCCGCCATGTTCCGTTATATAAACAGTACCAAGCTGGTTCTAACATGACGATATTTTCCCGCTCCGAATCACGAATGAGCTCATAACCAATGGCAATATCATCAATTAACTCATGTTGAATATTTTTTTGTTGTTTCAACTGATCAATGACTTCATATCCAGACGAAAGTGTAATTGGCAAGCTCACCCGATCGGGAATAGCTAATGTAAATAATGGGCGTTGGTAATTGATAATCTCATTTTCTCCCCATATTTGTATAATTTCTGCCATACCGTAACGATTAAATACAGGATAACCATTGGCAAACAAACGAAAAGTTACTTTTCTACCGTTTTCGTCTAAGCGATCAAAATAATACGTATCCGTCCAACCGCCGTGATCGTTGACAAAGTCGATGCTTTTTTGCAAGATCGTTGGATCAAACGTTTGTGTTTCGCCACGAGCCGCTGGATTGACATACAATAGTAACTTTTTAGATAAATCGACATCCATTAACCGCGAACCATCTGTATATTCTTCTCCGAAGTTGAGCACATCTTTTTTCACAAAACTCGGATCTGTAAATAGCGCATCTTTAAAACGATCTGCGCTTAATTCGTCCATATAGTATTGCAATCGGTTTAATACGAGTGGACGAGCTGGTAAAAATAGCGATTTTGTTTCACTGATGTCGTACGATAAAAATGGTGTATAACGCTCTGCGCGCGCATAATATGTTTGTTTCAAATTCTCTATCGACACATCTTGAGCGACCGCTTTATATATACGCTTTTCATTGACAGATACGAAATATACGTGAATTTCTTCTTCGTTTTCATTCATTGGAATAATGATGCGATCAAAGCGAACTTTTTCAACATCTGTATCATCTATTTGAAAAATCGTATGATACATTTCAATCGGTATGTCGTCTGGATAAATAATTTCTATTTTTCCTTTCCCATGGATAAACGAAAGAAATTGTTCTTTTTTTACTGTGTCTGATATATTTTCAAAATGATCGAACGTCCAATTTTTCATTTCCTTCATAAATTTATAAATGTCTGAATGATGCGTCATCCCGTAATGTTGTGCATCTTTATGAATAAAAATATAACGCGGCTGAACGACTGTACCATAATCGACCGCAACATTGCTGACAGGGACGTTTTGAATGTATTTTGCGTTTTCAATGAAGTCATATTTCGGCTGATACGTCCATAAGCTCCACGTTAAAAAAACGCTCGTACATACAAGAATCGTCAATACAATCGATTTCATCGTTTCGTATTTCATCGTTTTCATCCTTTTTTCTGTTGTTCAATCGGCAAAGTAAAGTAAATCGTTGTCCCTTTCCGTTCTTGACTTTCAGCCCAAATACGCCCACCATGTGCGACGACAACTTCTTTTGCAATCGCAAGACCTAGCCCTGTTCCACCGAGCTTCCGTGAGCGCGCCTTGTCGACACGGTAAAAACGCTCAAAAATTTTCGATAAATCCGATTTAGGAATACCGACTCCCTCATCTTTCACACTTACTTCGATATGATCCTCTTTTTTCTTCACACGAAACGTAATTTTTCCTCCTTGCGGAGAGTATTTTAAGGCGTTAGAAATAATGTTATCAAGCACTTGTGTAATTTTATCTTCATCCATATGAACAAAGATTTTTTCATCAGGAAAGTCTCGAACGAACGAAACGTTTTCTTTTTTCGTTAGTTCAAATCGATCGATCACTTTATGAAAATATGGAATAAAATGAACGCGCGTCTTTTTCAATTTGTAGTCTTTGCTGTCAAGCTTAGAAAGCTGCAACAAATCGTTGACGAGACGAATCATTCGCTCTGTTTCATTTTGTGTCACTTCAATAAATCGCGGAGCAATTTCCTCATCGCGCCATGCTCCGTCCGCAAGCGCTTCTAAATAACTGCGCATGGTCGTTAACGGCGTCCGTAGCTCGTGCGAAACATTAGCGACAAACTCGCGACGATCGCGATCAATTTTTTCATGTTCTGTAATATCGTGCAACACAACGATTAACCCGTTTACAAACCCTTTTTCTTTTTGAATAACAGATAAAGAAGCGCGTAAAATGTACATTTCTTCTTCTGTACTAAAATCTAAAATTAACGTTTCACGCTCTTCCAGCAGCGTTTCAAACGTGTATTGTTCGTCTAATCCTAATACGCTCACAATAGGGGCAGACAACACTGTTTCACGTGAAACATTTAAAATGTTTAGCGCCGCATCATTAATTAAAATAATTCTCCCTTTTCTATCTGTGGCGATCACACCATCTGTCATATGCGTCAATACCGATTCTAACTTACGACGCTCTCCTTCGGTCGTCGCTTGCGCTTCTTGCAATTTTTTCGTTAAGTTGTTAAAACTGAGCGCAAGCTGTCCAATTTCATCATACCCGTATACTTTTACTTTTCGTGAAAAATTACCTTTTGCCATCGCTAATGCTTGTTTACGCATATCTGAAATGGGACGAGTAATCGTTTGCGCTAGTAAAATGCCTAACAACGCTGTAATGACTAAAGCGATTCCTGTTCCAGTCGCTAAAATGTTATTAATTTGCCTCATTTGTGCAAAAACATTTTCCATCGAGGCGATAACATAAATAGCCCCTTTCATTTCGTTCTTTACTTTAATTGGGGTCGAAGAAATATACATGCGGTGCCCTGTTTTCGGATCGACAAGCATTTTTTCCGTCATTTCGCCTGCAACTAACGTTCGTTTAATTAGTAAATCTGTCGTCCGTTTTCCGACAATATTTTGATTGTATGGATTCGATGTTCCTAATACTTTACTTTTATTATCAATAACGCGCACTTCAGAAATATCTTGTGACACGAAATCTTGTAAAATTGCGCGAATCTCTTCTTCGATTGTAGGACTTTTTTTATCGCGTTCTTTATTCATTTCTTGTTCAATATTGTAAGCGAGCAAAATCACGCGCTCATTTAACGAGTTTTTAAAGTTTTCAACGAGTTGTGCCTCTAATTGACGCACGAAATAAGCCCCGATAATTTGCATTGCGATTAAAATAAGCAAAATATAAATCAAGGCAAATTTCACGTGAATCGATTGGAATATACTTACTTTTTTCATGCGGTTACTCCTGTTCCGGATTTCGTAAATAATATCCTACCCCTCGTCTTGTCACAATCCACGTTGGATGCGAAGGGTTGTCCTCGATTTTTTCACGCAAACGTCGAACGGTTACATCAACGGTACGCACATCGCCAAAATAATCGTATCCCCATACCGTTTGAAGTAAATGTTCACGTGTCATCACTTGACCGATATGTTTCGCTAAATAGTGAAGAAGTTCAAACTCGCGATGAGTTAATTCAATTTCCTCTCCCCGTTTAGATACAATATAAGCGTCTGGATGAATGGTAAGCGAACCAATTTTTATTTCGCTCATTTCTTTTACATCTTGTTCTTGGCTTTGTTGATGGCGACGCAAATTAGCTTTCACGCGTGCCAACAACTCGCGCGTGCTAAATGGCTTCGTTACATAATCGTCCGCACCGAGCTCTAGTCCAAGCACTTTATCAATTTCAGAATCTTTTGCTGTCAACATAATGATCGGCATATCGTATTTTTTACGAATTTCGCGGCATACTTCCATACCATCTTTTTGCGGAAGCATAATATCTAATAAAATTAAATCCGGTTGAATATCTTCTACTTTTTGTAACGCCTCCACACCGTCGTACGCACAATATACGTCATATCCTTCTTTTCTTAAATTAAATTGCAAAATGTCAGCAATCGGCTTTTCATCATCAACAACTAAAATTTTTTTCTCCATTTATGTTCACTCCCCCAAAAAGGCGTATTTACATATAGTGTACCATGTCACTATTATAAAATAAAAAAGCATAGACACATATATGTATCTATGCTTACAAGTGGCTCGGGACGGAATCGAACCGCCGACACAAGGATTTTCAGTCCTTTGCTCTACCGACTGAGCTACCGAGCCATATTGATTATAGCTTCATCCTTTATTTATTCGAAAACAAAACGTCCTTCGTCCCGCTCTCCGTTTGCTTACTCAAGATGCGGCTCGAGCGGTACGCTGGTGCCTGATCAATGAAGTCCATTCGAGCGTGCTAATAAAAAAATGGCGGTTCCGACGGGATTCGAACCCGCGATCTCCTGCGTGACAGGCAGGCATGTTAACCCCTACACCACGGAACCGTATTCTAACAGACATCTATTATTCTATTATATAATTAGTAAAAAGACAATAGTTTTTTTAAAAAAACGTCGACGAACGAGTCATCGACGTTTTTTCTTATGCATATACGTTACGGACAACATTCGTTTGAGAACGGTCTGGTCCGACAGAGAAAATAGAAAGCGGAATACCTGTCAATTGCGAAATGCGCTCAACGTAACGGCGGGCATTAGTTGGAAGTTCGTCTAAGCTTTTTACGCCAGTAATATCTTCTGTCCACCCTGGCAATTCTTCATATACAGGTTCGCATTCCGCTAGCACTTTTAAGCTTGCCGGAAACTCTTCTATGATCTGTCCTTTATATCGATAAGCGACGCAAATTTTTAACGTCTCAATACCTGTTAATACGTCGATTGAGTTTAAAGATAAATCTGTAATCCCGCTAACTCGGCGGGCATGGCGAACAACAACGCTATCGAACCAACCGACGCGACGTGGGCGCCCTGTCGTCGTTCCATACTCGCGGCCTACTTCGCGAATGCGGTCACCAATTTCATTGTTTAACTCAGTTGGAAACGGACCGTCACCGACACGTGTTGTATATGCTTTAGCTACACCAACAACATGTTTAATTTTTGTTGGACCAACACCTGCACCAATCGTTACCCCACCAGCCACAGGGTTAGATGACGTAACAAACGGATACGTTCCTTGGTCAATATCTAACATGACGCCTTGGGCGCCTTCAAATAAAACACGACGTCCTTCATCAAGCGCATCGTTTAATACGACAGACGTATCGCAAACATACTTCGCAATTTGTTGTCCATATTCATAATATTCATCAAGAATGTGTTCTAATTTAAATCCTTCAACACCGTACACTTTTTCAAAAAGTACGTTTTTCTCCGCTAAATTACGGGCTAATTTTTCTTCAAATACTTCACGGTCGAGCAAATCTGCGATGCGGATGCCGACACGTGCCGCTTTATCCATATAAGCAGGGCCAATTCCTTTTTTCGTCGTTCCGATTTTATTAGCCCCTTTTCGTTCTTCTTCTACTTCATCCAGCTTTAAATGATAAGGCAAGATCACATGTGCGCGGTTGCTAATGCGTAAATTTTCCGTGCTTACACCACGCTCATGTAAATACGCTAATTCTTGCACAAGCGCTTTCGGATCAACAACCATTCCGTTTCCAATGACACAAATTTTATCTTTATAAAAAATGCCAGAAGGAATTAAATGTAATTTATACTTTTCGCCGTTAAATACAATCGTATGTCCGGCGTTATTTCCACCCTGATATCGTGCAATCACTTCTGCATGTTGTGATAAAAAGTCTGTAATTTTACCCTTTCCTTCATCGCCCCATTGTGTTCCAACAACAACAACTGAAGACATGGCGAGCACCTCCGCTTCATCAATTCCAAACAAAGTAAGTGTACCAAATCAACTACGAAAAATCAATAAAAAACCGAACATTTATATATGTTTTTATCATTTTTATTCGTATTCAATTAAGCTCCAGGCGGAACGTTTGCATCATCGAAGCGGCGCTCTAAGTTGACAAACTTGTTATACTCTTTAACAAAAGCAAGCTGTACAGTACCAACCGGACCGTTCCGTTGTTTTGCGATAATAATTTCAATGATATTTTTGTTTTCCGATTCTTTATCGTAATAATCATCACGATATAAAAAAGCGACAATATCGGCATCTTGCTCAATACTTCCTGATTCACGCAAGTCAGACATCATCGGGCGTTTATCTTGGCGCTGCTCTACGCTACGAGAAAGCTGAGATAAAGCGATGACAGGAACATCTAATTCACGAGCTAACGCTTTTAGCGAGCGAGAAATTTCCGATACTTCTTGTTGACGATTTTCGCGGTTTCGTCCACTTCCTTGAATAAGCTGTAAGTAATCGATTAATACCATTCCAAGTCCTTGTTCTTGTTTTAAGCGGCGACACTTGGCACGAATTTCACTTACGCGAATGTTCGGCGTATCGTCAATAAAAATACCGGCATTTGACAGGCTTCCCATCGCCATCGTTAACTTTCCCCAGTCTTCCGGTGTGAGTTTGCCCGTCCGCAAGTTTTGAGCGTTAATGTTTCCTTCTGCACAAAGCATACGCATCACAAGCTGTTGCGCACCCATTTCTAAGCTGAAAATGGCCACATTCTCACCCGTACGCGTCGCCACATTTTGCGCAATATTTAATGCAAATGCAGTTTTTCCGACAGATGGACGAGCAGCAACAATAATAAAATCGCTTCGTTGAAACCCGGCCGTCATCCGATCTAGTTCAATAAATCCAGTCGGAATTCCAGTGATTTCACCCTTGCGATTATGAAGCATTTCAATGTTATCGTACGCTTGAACGAGCACATCTTTTATATTTTGAAATCCGCTCGTATTTTTTCGTTGCGATACTTCTAAAATTTTGCGCTCCGCTTCATTTAACACATCTTCTACTTCATCTTCCCGCGTATAGCCGTCTTGAGCAATTGATGTAGCTGTACGAATTAAACGGCGTAAAATGGACTTTTCTTCTACAATTTTCGCATAATATTGTACATTTGCCGCCGTTGGAACAGCATTCGCTAGCTCGGTTAAATATGAAACGCCCCCTATTTCTTCAAGGGCATTCGCATCTGCTAGTTCTGATGTAACGGTCACTAAATCGACTGGTTCACCACGATCAGATAGTTGCAACATCGTCCGGAAAATTTTTTGATGGGCAGCTCGATAAAAATCTTCGGGAATTAATATTTCTGAAGCGGTTGTGAGCGCCGATGGCTCCAATAAAATTGCTCCGAGCACAGCTTGCTCAGCTTCAATATTTTGTGGGGGGAGTCGATCAGCAAATACGTCGTTCATATACGCTCACCATCCTTTCTCATAAGAAAAATGTGATTATATGCACGGAAAAAATCCGGCATAAAATCACATTTCATTACTTTTGCTCTTGCACATGTACTTTTAATGTCGCAGTCACTTCTGGATGAAGCTTAACCGGTACATTCGTATATCCAAGCGCTCGAATCGCATCATCTAATTCAATTTTACGTTTATCAATCTTAATGTCATGTTGTTGCTGGAGCGCTTCAGCAATTTGTTTGCTTGTGATCGAACCGAATAAACGACCTCCCTCACCAGCTTTCGCAAACAATTCGACAGTTAATGTATCGATTTTTTCTTTCAATTGTTTTGCGCGGGCTAATTCTTCTTCCGCTTCTTTCTTTTGTTTATTTTTTTGCGCTTCTAACGCTTTTAAGTTCGCCGGCGTTGCTTCAATCGCAAGACCTTGTTTAAATAAAAAGTTTTGCGCATAACCATCTGCAACGTTTTTTACTTCTCCTTTTTTCCCTTTTCCTTTCACATCTTTTAAAAAGATCACTTTCATGTTTCTTTACCTCCTTCAATATATTCTCGAATAGCTGCTCGCAATCGTTTTTCGGCTTCGTCAATCGTTACATTGGTAAGCTGAGTCGCCGCATTCGTTAAATGGCCTCCGCCATCAAGTTTTTCCATAATTAACTGAACGTTGACATCTCCCAATGAACGAGCGCTAATTCCAATCGTTTGATCGTTTCGCTTCGAGATGACAAACGAAGCGACAACACCATGCAAAGATAATAACGTATCGGCTGCTTGAGCGATTAAAACAGGATCATACGCTTCGTTCACATTTCCTTTCGCAATCGCAAAACCGTGCTCATCAATGATAGCGTTCTCAATTATTTTAGCACGTTTAATGTAATGCTCAATATTTTCTTTTAACAATTTTTGGACAAGTGTTGTATCCGCCCCTTGCGCCCGTAAATATGAAGCGGCATCAAACGTTCGTGATCCTGTGCGCAACGTAAAACTTTTCGTATCAACGACAATCCCAGCTAATAAAGCTGTCGCCTCAAGCATAGAAAGCTTCGAACGTTTCGGTTGATATTCTAGCAATTCCGTCACTAACTCTGACGTTGATGACGCATACGGTTCCATATAAACGAGAATCGGATCTTGAATGAATTCTTCACCGCGACGATGATGATCAATGACTACAACCCGATCTAGTCGCAACAATAGCCGTTCTTCAATCACAAGAGAAGGTTTATGTGTATCGACGACAACGAGCAACGTATCTTCTGTCGCTAACTCTAATGCTTGTTCAGGAGAAATAAAGCGAGACCAAAGTTCCGTCTGCTTTTTGACCGCTTCAAGCAACCGTTGTACCCCAGAATCAATGCGGCTCGAATCAATAATAATAAACGCTTCTTTTTGATTCATTTGAGCCACTTTTAAAATACCGATGGCAGCACCAATGGCGTCCATATCGGGATATTTATGTCCCATAATAAACACTTGTTCACTTTCTAAAATGAGCTCTTTTAGCGCATGTGATATGACGCGGGCCCGAACTCTTGTCCGTTTTTCCATTGGATTTGTTTTCCCGCCGTAAAATTTCACTTTGCCATTCGGTTGTTTAATCGCTACTTGGTCGCCACCACGTCCAAGCGCTAAATCTAAACTAGACTGAGCCAATGCCCCTAATTCCGGCAAAGAAGGAGAATTTGTTCCAATACCGATACTTAACGTTAACGGCACATGATTTTTCGCTGTTTGCTCACGCACTTCATCTAAAACAAAAAATTTATTTTTCTCTAGCTGTTGTAAAATATGTTCATTTAACACAGCGATAAATCGATCAGACGACGTACGTTTTAAAAATAACCCGTATTCGCTCGCCCATCTGTTTAAAATGGACGTCACTTGACTATTGAGCTGGCTTTTCGTTTGATCGTCCATTCCTTGCGTTACATCATCGTAATTGTCGAGAAAGATGACTCCTAATACGATTTTTTCTTGCTCGTATTTTTTCTCTAGTTCTGCTTGTTCAGTAATATCAAAAAAGTAAAGTAACCGCTCTTCTCGCCGAATGATTACTTTAAACGTTCGATCATGTAACGTAATGACTTCTTCGGTTGCCTCTTTTTTCATTAACGGAACGAGTTGCTCAGCAACATCATATAACGATTGGCCAACTAACGTATCCACTCCAAAACAAGAAGATAGAAAAGTGTTTGTCCACTCAATTTCCAGCTCATCGTTAATGAGCATGATGCCAATCGGCATACCCATTAACGCTTCTTCTCCAACTTTTTTAATGCGGTAAGAAAGGGTAGAAATATAATCTTCAATTTCCTCTTGAGCGACTTTATACGATCGAAATACGTGAAATAACGTCGGTCCAAGGAGCACAGCAGCAACTATCCCAATTACCCATTCAAAGTACGTCACGATAACAAGCAATATGAACGTAATACCAATTAAAACATACAAGGGATAGCGATGCCTCTGCTTTTCATACAAACTGGACATGAACGTCAGCTCCTTGCGTCATTAATCTTTCAACCTCTTTCGCAAATCAAATCCTAAATCAATTATACCTAATATTCGCACGAGGTGAAGTAAAAAAGGGAAAAATAGCGATAGAACAACAATGGCAATGGCCCCTTTACGTCCCATATGTTTATGATGCGTCCAATAAAAAATGAACGAGAACCCTTGGATCATCATAAGCAACTGCAAAATTTGAAATAAGTTGATGAGTATAACGTAAAGAAATGAATCGTGCCCGATCGGAAAAAATAATACAAGCATTGTCGCTAAATAGTACCACAATAAGCTTTTTGGTAAAACGAGTTCCCGAAACGGTTGCCAGTTACCAATCGGCATATTTAATCGCTTTAAAATAGGCAAGGCAGCTTGTTGAGTAATCCAAGCAAAACATGCGGCAGCAAAAACGAACGCCGTCGGCAACAAATCGATAACAACATCCATCGTTTGTTTCATCGTTTTTTCAAATTGGTCGTTCGTTTGTTGCCCGATTTTTTCTAATATGTTTTGTGCACTTTGAAACGATTGTTGCATGATTTCTTCAATTTGTTTACCAATGTGAATGTCAAAAAATAAAACAGAACCCGCATAAATGATGATCATGCTGACTAAAAAAGAGAGCGTACCAACGAGCAAAACGGCGTATTTTCCACCGTGTTTTCGCCATACATGCCCCATGGCCACTCCACTACTTGCAAACATAAACGTCATCGGAACAGAGAAAAGTGAACCGAACCAAATGGATGGAATAAATGATGCAGCAAGTAAAAACAAGCCATTTTTATATGTATGGCGCATCGTAAATAAAAGAAATGGAATCGCTAAAAAAAACGTAGCAACCATCCCGAATACAGGCATATATAAACTAAGTAAAAGAAGCACTGTAAAAATGGCGAGTTGCACAGCCCCTTCTGTTAATACACGCGCGTTTTTCACTTTTTTCCCTCCTTGAAAACAAAAAGCAGTAAGGCTCCGTCCCCCTTACTGCTTTTTCTTTTTATTCGCCCGCAACGTATGGTAATAAAGCCATTTGACGAGCACGCTTGATCGCAATTGTTAATTTACGTTGATATTTTGCGCTCGTACCTGTTACGCGACGAGGTAAAATTTTACCGCGCTCAGAAATGAATTTCTTTAATGTGTCGACATCTTTGTAGTCGATGTGTGTAATTCCGTTTGCTGTAAAGTAGCAAACTTTACGACGTTTTGTGCGTCCACCTTTACGTCCTGCCATCGTGTATCCTCCTTTCGTTGATCATGTATATTAAAACGGCAAATCATCATCCGATATGTCGATTGGTTGTCCATCGTTCGCAAATGGATCATCATCAATTCGACTAAATCCGCTGCTACGTCCTTGGTTCGGGTTCTGATTTGATCCAAATGGAAACGGCTCGCCATAGCTGCCTGATGCCATGCCACGTTGCTCACCGCCACCTCGCGGCTCTAAAAACTGCACGCTATCGGCGACAACCTCTGTCACATATACTCGCTTTCCTTCTTGGTTTTCGTACGATCTCGTTTGAATTCGACCCTCTACGCCAGCTAAACTACCTTTTTTCAAGTAGTTTGCCACATTTTCAGCTTGTCGGCGCCAAACGATACAGTTAATGAAATCTGCCTCACGTTCACCTTGTTGGTTTGTATATGTTCGGTTCACCGCTAGCGTAAACGTGGCAACAGCAACTCCATTTGGAGTATAGCGTAATTCCGGATCCTTCGTCAGCCTTCCGACGAGAATTACGCGATTAATCATCAGAACCACTCCTATTCATGAGGAAATTATTCTTCTTCCTTCACGACGATATGACGAATGATGTCTTCGCTGATGCGCGCTAAACGGTCAAATTCTTGAACCGCTGCCGGCTCCGAAACGACGTTTAAAACAATGTAGTAACCG